>NPIE01000635.1_pt4 | contig 146810 bp, 93 predicted proteins | sample 8637661 | NCBI WGS metagenome assembly NPIE01 (sample SAMN07420842, study PRJNA396082) | bioreactor metagenome | isolation source: sample BA12 brine-fed electro-methanogenic bioreactor BA | place: Japan: Kochi | collected 2016-12-09
TTTCACTTGCAATACACCTCTCACTTCCTTTTTTATTTAAATGTACATAATTAAAAAATATATTTAAACTATAAAATAAAAAAATTTTAAAAGTAACGAATTTTATTTGATTTTTATTATTGGATTATTTTTTAATTTTTTTATATAATGATTTTTTTAAAGTATTAATGATATATCCTTAAAATTTTTGTTTATTATTGAATTTTGTTTATTATCGTAAAATGAATATTTTAATTTATTTTTTTTATAATAAATTAATACTGATTTTTTTAATAAAAAATAAAGACTTAGATAATCTAATTACACTTGAAATATATGTTCAGATTTCTTAAAAAAATATATATTTAATGTTTAATATTTTAATATTTTCAATATTTTCTTTTTTTCTCTATTATATCTAATAATATTAAAAAATTTGTTTTATAATTTTTTTCATATAATTTCATTCGATTTAATTGATTTGTTTTTAATTATAAAATTAAATATTCTTTTTTCATGGATAAAAAAAGATAATATTATTAATTTAACTTAAAAAAACAATTAAAATAAATTGTTTTATAATTTATAGCACTAATATTTTTAATTTTTTAAATTAATTACTTTAAACTCTTTAATCCATTGTATGATTGATTTTTGAACTTGATTATTTTTATTATTTTTTTAAAGTTTTTTAATAAATAAGTTTATATGTTTTAATTTCTAATATTACACTTGAAGTATAGGATACACTTGAAACATTTAAAAATTTTATAAAAACTTTTATTATTAGGTATTTTTATTAATAATATTTTTTTAGAATAAGTATTTTCTATAATAAATATTTTTTAGGTATAAATATTTTTTAGCATTATAAAGTATTATTAATAAAAAGTATTGATAAAAAATCTTAAAAAATATCTAAAATTAATTTTTTTAGATAAAAATCAATATTTATTATATTTTAAGGTGTATTTTTAGGCTCATAAATAACATTAGATAAAAAATTATAATTTTAAACAAACGTAATTTTAAACATACACTTGTCATATTATCTTATAGTATAAAAACCAAATAAAAATAGTAAAAATACAAAATAATGTCTAGGTTTAAGTTTATTATATTTTTTTATCTATAATATATTGATTTGAGTTATACTTTTATTAAAACATTGCATATTAAAATAATTTAATAAAAGTTAGATAATAATCTAATACATAAATTAAATATTTTCGTATATTTGTTTTGTATTTTTATTATTTTTATTTATTATTTTATTATGTTTTATATATTGATACTCTTGATATTATATGATATTTAGAGATTATATTGATATGTAATACTAATATTGATATTTAATCTACAAGATATTTCAATATTATTTTATTTATAGTAATTACAATTTGATAGTAATTATATGATAATATGATATTGAAAAATGTGGCATTTATATTTTAATTATTCATAAATCTTTAAATTATATTCAATTGAAAAAAAGTATGTATTTTATTACTATATAAGAAGATTAATAAGTGAATTTAGTATTATGAAATATAAACTTTTGTAAACCTAGCAATGGCTGTAATTTTACATATATTATACATAAATTAACATTAATATCATAATTCAAACACTGGTGATGCAATGACTAATATTTTTGATAATTTGGCTGACAAAGGTTCCGTTTTTAAAGATAAACAATATTTAGACCACAGATTTTTACCTGATAACTTACCTCATAGAAAAGACCAGATTACGGGCATAGCTAAATACTGGATAGAAGCTTTAAACAATGTAACACCTTCTGATGTAACTATTTATGGAAAAACAGGGACTGGAAAAACTGCAGCAGCTAAATTTGCAATGAAACAATTAGAAGAAGCTGCATCTAATAAAGAATTAAGAATTAGAACTGAATATATTAGATGTACAGATTATACAACAGAATATCAGGTTATAGCTAAACTTTGTCAACAAATGGGAAGAGATGTTCCTTATAGAGGGTGGACTAAGGCAGAAGTTGTAAATACTTTTAGAGATATTCTTAAATCTAATTTATATGGAAATAAGATGATCTTGATTGTTGTTTTAGATGAGATAGATATTCTTCTTAAGAATGACGGAGATGGGATTCTTTATACACTAACAAGAACTGATAATGTGTCAATATTATCTATAAGTAATTATGTTGATTTTAAAAAATTCATTAAAAGCAGAGTTATGAGTAGTTTTAGAGATAGAGAAATTGTTTTTCCTCCTTATGGAGCTCAACAGTTAGTTGATATCTTAGAAGAAAGATCAAGACTATCTTTTAACCCAGAAACATTAACAAATGACGTTATTCCTCTTTGTGCAGCTATGGCTGCTAAAGAAGAAGGAGATGCAAGGTATGCATTGGATCTTTTAAGAACAGCTGGTGAAATAGCTGATGAAAAAGAGTCTAAGCTTGTCCATGGTGACTATGTTAGAGAAGCAAAAGATAAGATTGAACATAATAAAATAACAGATCTTATTACCACACTACCTGCTCAACAACAGAGAGTGTTAGAAGCAATTTTAAATTTAACTCAGGAAAAAGAAGAAATTACCTCTGGTAAACTTTATGATACATATAAAGAGGTTTCTAAAGGAGATACAGTTTCATATAGAAGAATTTTTGACTTTATCAATGAACTTGAAATGCTTGGAATTATTTCTACAAACACAATTTCAAGAGGGCGTGGTAGAGGAAGAACTAATATAATTTCTTTACAGTGTGATAATGACATATTAGAGGATGCACTATATTCTATTTAATGTTTATTATTTACTATTGTTTTGATTATTAGGTTATGATAAGATTATTATTCAAATAATTTAGATTATATTATCATTTAAATTATTATTTCAAACTTTATAATTTAACTTTTATTATTATTCAATTTATTATTATTCAATTTTTTATTTAAATTGAACCCTTTCTATGAAGGATTATATATGAATATTGCAATATTATCAGTTTCAAAAAAAGGAAAAATCCTTTCATCAAAACTTAAATCGTTATTATCTAAAGATCCAACTATAATCACTGTTGATACATATCATAAGAATATTAAAAATAATATTGACAATATTTTTATCGATAATGAGGATAAAACTTTAAAATATGATGCTATTATTGGAATAATGGCTACAGGAATCCTTATAAGATCTATAGCTAAAAAAATTAAGAATAAAGCCATCGATCCTGCTATTTTAGCTATGGATGATAATGGAAAGTTTACTATTAGTTTACTTTCTGGTCATCTCGGCAGGGCAAACGAATTAACTTTAAAAATATCTAAATTAATTAATTCAGAACCAGTAATAACTACTGCCACAGATACTAATAATAAAATTGGTATTGATTCTCTTTCAAACAAATATTATTGGGAAATTATTAATAAAAATGAAATTTTAGAATTCAATAAAGCAATTTTAGATGAAAAAAATATTAAAATTTTTTTAAATAATGATGAAAATTCTAATGTAAGATATATCCGCGATTTAAATGATTTTTTAACTAATAAAAATACAGTTGAAATCATTGACCTAAAAGATAATGAAATGTCAATAAATAATATTGATAATATATTTATTTCATCTACAATTACTAATTCAGTATATAATTCTAATACTAAATCTAATCAAGATGAATATAATAATATGTATAAAGATAATTATTTCGATATTTTTGCTAATTTTAACAATCACTACCTATTTTTTAAACAAAAAAAATTAGTTGTTGGAATTGGATCGAGAGCAGATATAAAAGAAAAAAACGTTTTAAATGCTATTAAACTAGCTATGCATAATTTAAAACTTCCTCTGGGACGGATTGATGCAATTGCTACAGTTGAAATTAAATCTAATGAGGAAGGAATTTTAAAAACAGCTAAACATCTTAAGACACCCTTGAAAATCGTATCTTTAAATGAAATAAGAAGATTAAATAATAAAACCATATCTCATTCAGATTTTGTAAAAAACAAATTTAATATCCCTGGAGTAGCTGAACCAGCAGCTCTTATAATAGCAAATAAAAATGAAAATAATTCAAAACTTATTCATAAAAAAATAGCTATTAATGGTGTTACAGTTGCAGTTGCAGTTTCTAATTAATTTAAAGCTTTAAATATTTTTTATATCTAATTTTCATCATAATAACTTTTCATAATGAAATAACAATCTTGGTCTTTAAAATAATCAATGTTAAAGCTGCTGATGTCCAAATCTTTTGGAACTTCTATTAATACATACTCATATTTATCTATATTATTTTTGTTAATTTTTGAATGTAAATAAAATATCATTGAGTTTTCATTTTCAAAAAATTGGTTTAGCTGATCATTTAAATTAATTTTATTACTATTAATTATTTTTTCATCGTTTGAATGATTTTTTATAGTGTCTAAAACCCAATAATTTTCTTTGTTCACACTATTTTCATTAAAAACAACATAATAGTTTTTTTCCTCAAAATCGTTTTTATTGAGCTTGAATCCTTTACAAATCCATTCATACTTTTCATCATCAAAATGCTCATTTTTTTCAATATTTCGATGATTGCATAAATTTAAATTATTGTATGACTTATTATTAATTTTATCAATGTTTGAAACACTTATAATTGATAAATCGCTATAAAAATTGCATCTAACAGTTCTATTTACAGCGATAATGTTTGATGAACCAGTTTCGTGATTATTAAAATCATCACTTATAGTAATAGGGTCAATACTAGAGTTAATAGGATAAATACTAATAGAACTTTTAATTTTGTTTTTAAATAGTTTTTTTGTAATTAAGTTTTCGTATTCTCCATTTTTTAATATTTGAAGCTTTTTAAATGAAACTGTATTCAAGTAAAACTCTTCATCATTAACTTCACTACTATTTTCAATACTAAGTCCTGGATTAACAATACTAAAATCATATAAGTTTTCCCAGTGTTTTGGTGTTCCAGGATTATTTATTAAAATATCTACTATTTCATTTGTTATTCTTTCAATTTCTTGTACTTCTAGGGAATTCATTGTTTTTTCACTTGAAATGTCAATAATATTCATGATAGCCCCAAAAACTAAAATTAACATAAATAACGTTATTAACATGTTTGTTGAGAATGTTAACCCTCTTGAATCTTTTAAAAACATTTTATCATCATTAAAATTTGATACTTATTAGATACTTATTAGCTATTTATTAGCTACTTATTATTTTATTTATTAATCATTCTTTGAAATTCCTTTAAAATGTTTTTTTAACTATTTTTAACTATTTATTAACTACTAATTTTAAATAGATTTTAATTAAAATTTAACCATTTTTAAATAGTTTTATATAAATCCAATTTTCATAAAATCCCATATTTAGCTCTATGAGAGTCATCTATAACTAATATTTCAGATATATCATCTTTTTTAAAGAATTCAACAATATTTCCAGGATAATGATCATTGAAAAGCACGTGATCTGATCCAGAAATGGATTTTTCAGTTATATTTCCATTAATATTTTTTTTAGGCTGAGGAACAATAAAAACTTCCAACCCATAATGATAACAACTTCCTTTACCTTCTAAACGGCATAAATAACAGCTTCCATCTGCACTTTCATGAAAATAGCCATTATCAATGCAATTTTTCATGCAATATCCTTCGCCATGGATTTTATAAGGATCATATATACATTTTCTTATTATCAAAGAACCAGTAGCATTTTCATAAATTTTTGGATTTAAAAGTCCATTTTTAACCATATAATATGATAATGCATCATTATAATCTATTTTTGTGCCATTTTCAATTAGTGTGGGGTGCTCTCTACACATTAAAAAAGGCAAAGGATCTTTAAGCCCTTCAATTGAAACAACACTTTCAACCACATTACTATATGATTCTTTTCCTTTTTTTGCATTGACGATAGTTTTCACATTAATATGAAATGGATCTTTTCCATTGTAAACAGATAAAACCTCATTTTCAATATTTATGCCATTTTTTAATTGGTAATATTCTTCTTGTTTTTCTAACTTCTTTTGTATTTCATCTTTAACTATTTCTCTACTATCATAACTTGGATTATGGTTTTTAATAACATCATCAGCTAATTTACTAATCACAACTTTACTAAGAACTGGAATATTCTTATTATGATTCTCAATTACATAATTAAAAGAGTTTGAATCTTCAGAAGCACTAATTATTTCTTGATAGGACATTGAAAAGTTTAAAATCAATATAATGCTTATTATAAAACAAAAAATAAATAATAATGATAAGCCTGTAAAAATACTGCCTTTCTTTTCCTTAAATAGATTATTTTTACCTATTCTTTTTAAATGATAATTTTTAAAATCAAAACTTTTAAAATTAATATTTTTTATAGAATTAATTTTTTTATAGTATAAACTTATAATTTCTAATAATTTCATGAAAAACTATTTATAAATCTTTATATAAGTATATTACTTAATTTTAAACTTAATAATGCTTCTAAGAGTGATTATTATATTAATTTTCAAAAATTTACTTTAAAACATAAAATAAACTAAAAAATAAAAAGTTTTCAAAGATTTAATAAAGAACAGAAGAAGATTTATTTATAAATTTAAAAGGCTTAAAATCATTATAGAAATTGAAATCAATGTTAAAGATGATAGAGAATCAGTAACACTTGTTGAAATTGGAATTACAATATTATCTGGGTCTAAACCATTTTTATATGATAATGAAGATATTAAAAATACTATTAAAAGCATAACACTTATTAAAAGTATACCTGCTATTGTACTTATCCCTATGATAGGTATAAAACCTAAACCTGGTATATTAAGGAGTTTTGAAGATAATTCTGCTAATAATCCAATAATTGGATATATAATTATTGCTAAAAAAATTATTATTGAGAAATTTCTAATTGTTATCTTTTCTGGTTTTAATACTGGACTTATTAAACCTGAATGAAGTGCAGATGAAAGTCTTGCTCCTAGAATACTAACAAGGTTTCCACTTTCACCAGAAAAAAGTGGAACTAAAGTTAAAAGACTCGGATTTTTAAGAAGAGTATTAATAGAGTTATTTAAAAATCCGCCTGCTGTAACTCCTAAAAATGAACAAACAAGCAGTACTGGAGTGGATTGTTTTAAAATTTTTTTCATTTCCCCACCTGCTTTTATTCCATAAATAAAACTTAAAATAGCGATTAATATTATAAATATAAACACACTATATTTTAAAATCACACTTGATAAAAAAGAAACTAAAATTACAGCTAAAATGATAGCAGGTAATGTGAATAAATCTCCAAAAGCAGCTATAACTGGAGTTGATATATTATCTGGATCCCACCCATTTTCAAAACTTTTAAGTGATATTAACATAGTTAGTGGTAGCATTATTACACTTGAAATAACTCCTGCAAATAGTGAAATTAATGTAAAGTCAACTAAACTTATGCTTTCAAATCCAAATATTATACATATTCCTTTAGCTAAAAATGCTAAAAAAATAGAAAGTATCATAGTTAAAATAAGTGAAGATAATATGTTCTCTGATAAAATCTTAGAACGCTTAAATTTAGGGGACAATAAACCTATATGAAGATTTGTAGCTAATCGTGAACCAAGAGCTCCAAATATGTTTCCCCTCATTCCAATAGCTCCTGGAATAATAACTAAGAGCCCTGGAAACGCGGCTAAAAAACTTGTCATATTTCCAAGAATAATGCCTGCAAATAAATCTCCAATAGCACATATTAAAAGAGCAATAAATGCCTCTCTTAACACATCATTTGTTTCCTTAAAGAAATACTTAAATCTGTGGCCTATTAGATAAGGAATAGAAAATAAATAATTTATCTTTCTATATATGAATATAAAAGAGTTGACTATGAATGATATTATTATTGAAAATATTTGGCGAATCATCTTCAATAGAAGTTTTATTTTCTTCATAAATATCACCTACAAACATAATTCCAACTCTTCTGGTTAATAGTTTTATTTTATTTTTAAAAGCTTATTTAATATTATACTACTTTAAATATTTATTATTATAATAATAGACTTATTATTACTCTAAAATATTTATTATTCTAATATATTTATTATTATTCTTAAATATTTATTTTTAATAAATTTAAACGTATATTTCAAGTGTAATTAAATTATTTAAATATTTTATTTAATCAGTTATTTTTAATCTTTCAGTATTTTTAATCTCCAGATTGCGATTGTCCTTCTTCATCAACTATATCGGATATTTCATCAAAGTCAATTTCGCTATTAGCTAATTTTTTAAGGAGTTCTGAGCCTACCTCAGTTCCTTTAGCAATTAAAGCATCTCCTTCTCTTATAACAGTGTGTTTATCAGGCCCATATATCCATGTTTCATCTCTTCTAATTGCTATAACAATCATTCCTGTCCTGTTAGCTAAAACTAATTCACCAAGTGATTTATCTGACAATTCTGATTCTTTTTCAACAGTAACACTTATAATAAGTTCTTCTGCTTCTTCCATGACCATTTTAAATACTGGGTGTGGTTTTATTCCTTTAATAACAATATCTGCCAAATCTTTAGCTGCATTTGCAATACTTTCAGCTGCTTCAGCTATTTCGATTAATGCAGTTAATTTTTCAGCATCTTCCACAGAACGTGCAGCCACAAGAGATTGCTTTTTTATTTCATAATTTAAGCTATTAACTTTATTTTCAAGCTTTAAAACTTCTTTTGCAGCGTCTTTACTATTAAAAAGTACAGCTGAATAAGCTAAATCTACCATTAGCTCGGATAAATTTTTCATTTCTATTAGAATATCTTTTATGCTAGCCATGTTTCCATCCTTATCAATTATTTTTATTCTCTAAAATACATTGTCTTCTTAATTTTAATAAATCTTTCTTTTTTAATTTTAGATCATTAACATCTTCTAATATATTGTTTAATCCTTTTCTAATGCATTCAACTGTATTTTTTTGATGGATCCATTCACAGTCTTCACAACTCCAAACACCTTTATTTTTTATCCATTTTCCACCAGTTGATCCATCTCCACAGGGATAAAATGGACAATAACAAAAATCACAGTATTGGGACTCGTTTTCACATTCATGGCAAGGATAGTACTCACAGCTAGTATTAGGTCCTATTGGAGAAGTTCCTTCTAAGTATTCTTTATAAAAATTTTCTGAAAGTGGATGAATTTCAGATTTAATAACATAACCTCTAGGTGTAATCATGAAACCATCTTGAAGATAGGTTAAAGAGTTTCCAACAATTAATATTGTGGACATATTAATATCCTCTTCATTTAACTCTTCAAGAGTAATTATATTTGTTTTTATAGGACTTTCATTGTTATACCCACTTTCACTACTATCAACAATTCCAATTAATGTTTTAGAATCTTTTGTTTCATTTAGTATTTTTTTAAACATTCTAAAAGGTTTTTTCCTGGTTTTACTAATTGGATTGTATATGGCCATAATTAAGTTAGCTTTTGATGCAAATTCTATTTTTTTTTCTATCTCTGATAATGGTGTTAATATATCACTTAAACTTATAACTGCAAAATCATGGAGTGGTGCTCCAAGAAGAGAAGCTGCAAAATTAACAGCACTAACACCTGGAAAAATTTTAATATCTCGTTGTGGATTAAAATCATTATATTTACTTATAAGTTGAAACATTAAGTTGGCCATTCCATAAACACCAGGATCTCCAGAACTAATTAAGGCAACATTTTTTCCTTCTAAGCTTTTATTTATAGCAAGCTCTCCTCTAGAAATTTCATCTCCCATTCCTTTTTTGATGATTTCTTTATCTTTAATTAAATCCTGTATTGAGTCAACATACTTTTTATAACCAATTATAACATCAGATTCTTTTAAAGCATTAAGAGCTGATTCTGTAATATTGTTTCTACTAGGTCCAATCCCAATTATATTGATCATTATTTCCACCATTAGATATTAGTATGATATTACTATTAGCTATTAATATAATATTTAATTATTATTTTAATTATTATTTAACTATTTTTATATCTATCTTTAAAGCTTATATTTAACCAATAGTAATCCTATCAGAACCATTATTTAAAGAGTAACTATTAGAGCTGGTTTGATTGAAGAATTTCAATATAGAAATTATTTTAAGTGTATTTAAATCAACCGTGATACCACTATCACTACTGTTCGCTTCAGCAGTGGCTTTTATAATATAATCAGGGGTTCCAGACAATACAATTCTCCCGGATGTAGTATTTGGTGAAGAATAAGCCAACGCAGTAATATTGACTGAAATTTTACCTTCACTGGAACCAGAATAGGTAGTAAAGTTCATACTATCTATATCCACACCATCAACTTTTGCAAGAGACGTTAAATTTTCACTCACATCTACTTTGTTTGTAACATTTACTTTTTGAGGATCCTTAATCAAAACACTATTAATATTTTCAGAGCTAAATAATTCCGCGATAGTATTTATTTGTAGGTCAATAAGTCCTTTAACATCTGGCGGCTCTGAAGTCACGATTGTATATGAGCTAAGAAGACCTGCTTCAAAAAATCCTATAAAAAGTAATAAGATGAGAATTATCTTAAGTGCTTTTGGCATACTATCACCTAATATTTTAATTAATATAATATTTAATTAGTAATATTTATTAATATAACATTTAATTGTTATTAACTATTTAATATTCATCGTATATTGTTATAAGTCATTAATTATCTTATAAATTATTAATTGCCTATAAAATGTTTAATAAGCTATTAACTATGCTGTATAATAATTTATATTGCTTATAAATTAATTATATAATTTAAAATTATAATAAGTATTAATTACATTTCAAGTATTAATTATACTTCAAGAAACTATTTATTTGAGAAACTATACTTTAAAAGTAAATATATTAAACATTTTCTGCAATTTATCTTTATTCAATAAGTTTTAAAACATCAACTAAAATTTTACAAAAACATAAAACTTGTAAGAAATATAAAATCTATAAGAATATAAAATAAATAATTCTTAAAATTCAAAATAATTTTTAAAATTCATTTTAATATATTCTATTTATTAATAATATATATTAAATTAAATTTGTTTATTTAGTTTAATAAAATTAACTATTTTTATATTTTTATTAAAAATTGATTTATAATTATTTTTAGTATTATTGTAAAATATTTATTGTAAAATGCTAAACAATAAACATGGAAATTTAAAAATATATAAATTAATTTTAAATTATAACTAAAATTATATAAATAGATCATTATACAAATATATGATTATATAAATAGAGACTATATAAAGAGATTTTATAACTAAAGATTTTATAGCTAAAATATAATAACTAAAAATAAAATTTAATAGCAAGAAAAAATAAAGTAAAATAAGCTATAATTATAATATAAAATATTTTGTGGATTTTACATAAAAACAATAGATATAAATGACAACAGAAGTTCTTTTTAAATTTGCTAAAAAAAATATTAACTTATCTCCTGAAGCTTATTATTTAATAAATAATTTGGATGATCCTTTAGATTTTTCTTCATCTTTAATTGTTAAATTAAAAAGTCAAGAATTTTCCAAAGAGGATCTAGTTTCCTTAAGAGCCGATATTGTTGAGGACTTTATTAAAACCTTAGGGTTACCTATTCCAAATCAAAATAAGGATTCAGACAATCCGATTCCTAAATCTCAAAAAACTCTAAATAATAATGAAAACTCTAAATCTAATGCTAATAAACTCAATAATAATCTCAATACTAGGCTTAATGATAAGTTTAATAATAAATCTAACGCTAATAATCAAAACACCAATAGTCTCAATAATAATAAATTTGAAACTAAAAAAACCGACTCTGAGAACTTTAAACTAAAATCTAGCTTAATTAACCTAAAATCACAATCATGTGATTCTAAACCTGATTTTGACCAAGTTGATAGTGTTGAAGCTAATTCTAATGCTATTAATTTTAATCCTAAAGATAATTTTGAAAAAAATAGATTTTCACCTTCTGAATGTAAAAGAAATCTTAATCCTTGTAATATAGACTATAATTATAAGGTAATTCAAGATACTAGTAAGAAATCTTATACTAGTGGTGAAATTGGAAACTTAATTACTTATTTTAAGAATAGATACTCTAAATTATCAAAAATTTTATCTAAAAGGCCTGAACTCAAAGCATATCAGAAAATTTCTGATTTAGAAGAAAAAGCTACAGATTTAAGTTTAATTGTAATGGTCAAAGAGATTAGGTCTACTAAAAATGGACATAAAATAATTGTATTTGATGATGATACAGGTGAAATAAGTGTTCTTTTCCATAAAGACAATCATGAACTTTTTAGAGAATCAGAAAAGCTCGTTAAAGATGAAGTTGTTGGTATTCTTGCTGAAAGAAAGGGAGATTTAGCTATTGCAAATCAAATTATCCAACCCGGTGTACCAAGAATCGCGAAAAAATCAATGAACTTTTCTGCAGTTTTTACTTCTGATATACATATTGGTAGTTTAACTTTTCTTGAAGATGCTTTTATAAGATTTACTAAATGGCTAAATGGTGATTATGGAACAGAAGAGCAAAAATCCATTGGTGAAGATGTTAAATATTTGATAGTTGGTGGGGATATTGTAGATGGTATTGGTGTCTACCCTAATCAAGACAAGGAATTATCTATTAAAGATATTTCAGAACAATATGAAGAGGCAGCTAGACTTCTTGGAGATATTAGAAGTGATATAAAGATTATTATATCTCCTGGAAACCACGATGCTTCAAGAGTGGCTGAACCACAACCTGCAATACCTGAGAAATATGCAAAATCTCTTTATGATTTAAATAATATAGAATTTGTGAGTAATCCAGCGATTGTTAGTCTTGATGGTTGGAATACTCTTATTTATCATGGTCGTGGTTTTGATGATATTGCTATTACTGTTAAAGGATTTTCACATGAAAAAAATGATCTTATAATGGAAGAATTATTAAATAAACGTCATTTAGCACCGATATATGGAGAAAGAACTCCTTTAGCATCAGAACTTGAAGATCACCTTGTAATTGATAATGTTCCTGATATTTTCCATACTGGTCATGTTCATATAAATACGTATAAAAATTATAAAGGGATTCATATGATTAATTCAGGAACTTTTCAGACTCAAACTGAGTTTCAAAAAGTTCATAACATTCTTCCAACTTGTGCTGAAGTTCCAATTCTTCATAGAGGCGTTTATAAAAAGTTAAATTTTATTTAGAATAAATATTTTAAATGATCATTCAGCTATATATTTTAAAATAATCTTTCAGTTCTATTTGGTGATGAAATGAGTGATAAAGATGATAATATTAAAAGTGTTGTTAATGTTTCAAAATATCTTTTTGAGCGTAAATTAGTTTCTGGAAAAGCTGGAAATGTCAGCGCTAGATTTAATGATAATGGAATGGATGTTATAGCTATTACTCCTACTATGAAGTCATTAGGTAAAGTAAAAGAAGAAGAAATAGTATTAATTGATATCGATGGGAACAATTTAACTAAAGGAACTCCTTCTTCTGAAATATACTTACACCTGGCTATATATAAAGAAAAAAACGACATTGGTGCAATTGTTCATACTCATTCTCCTTTTGCAACAGGTTTTGCATTTTCTAACAAACGGATAAAAAGGTTAGAGGGATTTGGTGAAATAATTTCCCCCTACTTGGCAGAAATTGACTATGAAAAACCTGGAAGTGATGAATTAGCTGTTAAATCTGCTAAAGCACTTAAAAATGAAGATGCACTGATTTTAAAAAATCATGGAGTTATATCAACAGGAAAAAATATTGAAGAAGCCTGCTCATTAGCAGAATTTGTTGAAGATATAGCTAAAACTCAATTCATTTCACATACTTTGAATCTATCAGATTCATTTTAATATGATTGAGTTTCACAAATAATTAAGAGTTATATAATTAATATTCATATAATTAAGATTATAAATAAATCAAATAAATAAAAAAAACATTAAGATGATTAAAATAAATATTAAAAAGCAAAAAAATGGTTAAAAAATTGTATTAAGCATTTATAGCTAATAAATATTTATAGCTAATAAATAACTAACAAACAATTAAATAGTAATTAAATAACTAAATATTTATTAAATAGCTATTAAATAGGCAATAAATAATCAAATAGTTATTAAATACCTAATAAAAAAAATAATGACATGGAATATATGTTTAATTTGTTTTAATTGACTCTAATTTACTTAAAACTTCCCAAATAAGGGTTCTAGCATGAATTGGTATATTCGGGTCGTTACTAATTTCATCTAATATTAAGATAACTGCACTTGCTCTTACAGTTTCATCTTCTTCTTTATTGTTAAGTAGTGTGTTAGACTCATCAGCAGCTCTTCTAATGTTACGAGGGACACTCGGATTTTCCATAATATGTTTTAAAATCTCAGAAACTTCGTTAAAAATATCGTTACTCATAAATAATCCTCCAAAATTAAAATAAATAATAAATAAAGATTTAACATTTTTATAATTAATACAAACAACTACTATTCATGGATTTAATTAAATATAATCTATATACATAAATTATAAGCTCCATAAATAGATTTGGATAAATTAAATAATAATTAGTATGTTAATTGTAAATTAAGATAAATATATTAAAAATTTTATTTTATAAAATTACTATACATTTATCATATAGTACTAAGTTATTTAAAAAGTTTTGTATTTTTATTATTTTTTCATTTTATTAATTAATTTTATTAATATATTTTTTAAATTTATATCAATAAAAAGATTTATTTACTAGGAAAATAAATTAAATAATATAAAATTGATAAGAAGTATTACTATCATTAAATAAATTTTTATATGATTATTACAAATAAATCATTAGTATAAATTAAGTTTTTAATAATATTTCTTTTGATAAAAATTATTATTAAAGAATATAAATAACTATTTATGATTAGTATTCATTTGAAGCTATTTAAAGTATATTAAAAGACTTTTAAAGATTATAAAATCTATAATCATATAAAGTTATAAAATAAACTACTGAATCTGATTATTTAATAAATTAATATTAAAAATATAATACTTTTTAGTGTAAATTATTCATGATTTATTAATATATTATATTATTTATAATCTATTGATATATTATTAATGATTTTAGTAATACATTACATATTTTTATTAATAGGTTATATAATTTTATTAATAAATTACATATTGATATTACATTATTAAGTTAATACAATTAATACATTATTAAATATAATTATAAATTTAGAGTTAGGAGGATTTAAATGTCTGATATTGTAAGAACTTGGCGTCATATTCAACAAAGGTACAATCTCATTGGATCAAAATGTACTAACTGTGATGGGGTTTACTTCCCTCCACGAGTTATCTGTCCAAAATGTAGGAGAAAAGGTAAGATTGAAAATATTCAATTTAGTGGAAAAGGTAAAATACATAGCTTTTCCATTGTTGAAACTCCAACTGATGATTTTAAAACTATTGCTCCATACGCAGTAGCTATAATTGATTTAGAAGAAGGCGCAAGGCTCACGTCTCAGCTTGTAGATTGTGATCTTAATGAAATAGAGATTGGGGATCCTGTTGAAATGGTATTTCGAAAAATTAGGGAAGATGGAGAAGACGGAGTAATCTCTTATGGATTCAAATTTAAACCAATTAAATAATTCTGAAGGATGTACAAATTATAAAAATTTGAATATTTCCAAGAATCCACTTTCAACTGATTTTGGTGTATTGCTTATTAGTCATGGAAGCAGCTTACCTTATGCAGAAGAAACTTTTAAAGATATACTTGAAAAATATCTATCTTTAACTGGTCATAATGCTGAAGTTGGATATATGAAAGTTGCTAAACCATCTATTTCTGAAGCTATTGATAATTTATTGGATAGAAATAATAACATAAAAAGAATTATTGCTATGCCAGTATTTTTAGCTCCAGGTATTCACACTAATATAGATATACCAATAATTTTAGGGCTTGAACCTAAAGAAACTGATCCAAGATGTCCTGATGGAAATTATCCTGAAGACCATTACTTAATGGAGTCAAAACCTATTAATTTCAATGGTGAAATTAATTTAATTGGTTGTATAGGTCCTGACCCACAGATAATTAGTATTATAAATAAAAAGATTGAATCAGCTGTTTCTAAATCTAATAGTGATATAAGTTCAGATAAGACAGGTGTTTTACTTGTAAGCCATGGAAGTAGGTTAAATTATAATCGTGAATTTATTACAGATATATATAATCAATATAAATCTCAAACTGACTATTCTGTTTCTCAAGGTTTCATGGAACTTTGTGAACCTACTATTGCACAATCTATTAATAACATGCTTGAAAGTAAAGATTTAGATAGAATAATTGTTGTTCCTGTATTTTTAGCTCCCGGTGTTCACACCAAAAGAGATATACCTACTATTCTAGGTATTCTGGAGGATGAAAATATAAATACTCATTTTTCCAATGATCATTCTCACTCTGATTCTCATACCCATTTGCATGATCACTCTCATGATCATGCTCATGGAGGCCTTGTTGAGTTTGATGGAGAGATATTATATACAGAACCACTAGGTTCTGATGATATTATAATTGAAATTCTTAAAAATAGAATTGAAAACAATATATAATTTTTTAAACCTTAGTTTGGTTTATTCTTTATTATTTTCTGTTTTCTTCTGTAATACTCTTTTTTTATTATCTTTTATTAGTTTTTATATTATTTCTATTTTAAATAATCAGTTTATTACTCCTTTATTACTTTTTTATTACTTTTTATATTTTTTATATTTTTTATTATTTTTATCATTTTACATTATTTTATTTATTAGAATTTTTATTAATAATTTTATTGACAATATTACAAATAATATTATTTTTATTAATAATCTTTCGATAATATAATTTTTCAATAATATTTTAATATTTTAAAGAAAAATTGATAAAATTTATAATATACTTTAGTTAATATTAAAATTAGATTTCTTGAATAAATTGATTTATTAATAAATTATTATAATACGAGGAATAGGAAGATAATATGTCAGAAGGAAAATCAAATTTTAACTCTAATAATACTGGAATTTTACTTATAAGTCATGGAAGTAGGTTACCCTTATCTAGTGAAACTATAAATAAGTTAGCTGAAATGTATAGGCATGAAACTAATTTTAAAGTTGGTGTGGGATATATGGAAATTCATAAACCCAATATTCCAGATGCATTAGATATTTTAGTTAAAAACACTGAAATTGACACTGTAATAGTCGTTCCAGTATTTTTAGCTCATGGAATGCACACTACGAGAGATATTCCTAAAATATTACGTCTAAATGAAGAAGATAATGAGGAAAACCCTCATAATCACAGACATCATAGTCATAATCATGAAAATAATGAGGAAAGCTCTCATAGTCATCATCACCATCATGAGTTAGAAAAAATAAATTTTGATGGAAAAATTATTTACACTGAACCATTAGGGGCAGACCCATTAGTTCTTGAGATAATAAAAAATAGAGTTAATAATGCTTTAGACCAGCAATAATCTATTTATTGATGTTTTTTTGATTTTTATAATATTTTTTATAATATTTTTTATAATATTTTTTATAATATTTTTTATAATATTTTTTATAATATTTTTCAATTATAATTTTATTTCAATTTATAACTAAAAAAAATTTTATTATATTTAATAAACAAATATAGTATTATGTTTAAAAAAAATCTTCGAGTTTCAGATCTTGGAGAAAAAAAGCTAATTGAAAGAATAGTTGAAAAGTCTAAAGATTTTGAGTTTAATAATGATAAAAATTTAAATTCTTATATTGGTGATGATGCTGCATTAATCGATTTTAACAATAACCTAACAAATGAAAAAAATTATTTAGTAGTTACAACTGATTTATTGATTCAAAAACATCATTTTCCATTAAAAATGTCTTTTTTTCAGATGGGTTGGAAAGCTGTTACAGTAAATGTTAGTGATATTGCAGCTATGGGAGCTAAACCTGTTGGAATATTGATTAGTTTAGCTATTCCTCCAAATTTAGCCCTTGAATCATTTGAGGAAATGATTGATGGAATTTTAGAAGCATGTAATTATTATAAAATCCCTTTAGTAGGTGGGGATACAAATGAAGATGATGAAATAATAATTTCAGGAACTGCTTTAGGGAAAGTTGAACAATCATTAGCTAAAAAAAAGCATGGATTTAAAATCGGAGATAAATTAGCTATTACTGGACAGTTGGGTCTTGCTGCACTTGGATTTGAATTGTTAAAAGAAGAAAATAAAGAAATAATTGAAAAATCTATTGAAAATAAAAAAATTACCCGTGATTTAGTTGATTTATCGGTTGATTTTGCTTTAAATCCTAAAGCTAGATTAAATGAAGGGATTATTTTAAGTAAAATAGCTTCATCTGTCACTGATATTACTGATGGGTTAGCAAGTGAACTTTATGAATTATTTAATGCTAATAAAAATTTTAATAAAAATAGTAATCTTGGAATAAGAATTTATGAAGATAAAATAGCTAATGAACCACTATTTGAAGAAATATATGATTTGTCGAAAATATTAAATAAAGATATTTTTGATCTTATTTTTCATATAGGGGAAGATTTTGAGCTTTTATTTACTTTCAATAATGATAATGAAAATAGTATTATCGATGAGTTATTAAAAAAGTTGAATTTCATTGTTATTGGGGAAATTAATAATTATAATAGGGTTGAAATTGAATATTCTGATGGAAAAGTTCAAAAATTATCTTCAAAGGGTTATGAACATTTATCTAATGATTAATAACCTTTAAGTGCTTCTAATTAATAATATTGTTTTAATTTGATAGTAAATTTGATGATAATTTGAATGATTAATTTTTTATTTGATGATAATATTAAGGAGTAATTTGAAAGGGAGTAATTTGAATGATTGTTGAATCAATTTTGTATGATAAATTAAATAATGGGAATGTTCAATGTAATGTTTGTAACCATAGATGTAAAATTGCTGAGGACAAACTTGGGTTTTGTTTAACACGTAAAAATTTAAATGAAAAGTTATATAGTTGTAATTATGCTTCTATATCCTCTCAAGCTATTGATCCTATTGAAAAAAAACCGCTTTATCATTTTTTACCAGGGTCATTGGCATATTCTCTTGGTGGTTTTGGGTGTAACATGAGATGTTTGAACTGTCAGAACTATATCATATCCCAAAATAGTAATGAATATAATGAAGCTATTAAAATTCTTCCAGAAACAGCTGTTAAAAATGCTATTAATGCAAATTGTAGGTCGATTGCTTGGACCTATAATGAACCTACTATGTACTTAGAATATACTCTAGAAACTGCTTTACTATCTCATGAAAATGGTCTTAAAAATATATATGTTAGTAATGGCTATATGAGTGAAGAAGCTCTTAATCTCTTGCTTCCTAGAATTGATGCATTTAACATAGATTTAAAATCTATGAGTAATGAATTTTATGTTAATAATTGTCAAGCTAAACTTGATCCTATTTTAGATAATATAAAATCAATATATAATCATAAAAAGCATTTAGAAATTACTAATCTCTTAATAACTGGTTATAATGATTCTTATGATTTAATAAAAAGTTTAACTGATTTTATTGTAACTGAACTTGGAAAAGATGTGCCAATTCATTTTTCTAGATTTTTCCCTTATTATAAAATGAGGGATGTTCCTCCTACTGAAATTAGTAAATTAGAACTTGCTAAAGAAATAGCTATTGAATCAGGTTTAGAATATGTTTATTTAGGTAATGTTCAAACCGATCAAAATAGTTATTGTCCTGATTGTGGTGAGCTACTTATTGAAAGAAATGGATATAATACTATCAATAAGAGTAAAATTAAAAATAATAAATGTATTAATTGTGGTAGAAAACTAAATTTTATCTATAACTAATCAAATATTATCCTATTGAGTTTAATAATCTTAAAGTATACTTTAAATTGTACTTTTTGCTTTTTGAAAAGTATTGTCATGTTTGAAAATCTTAATTATTCAAAATTTTCATCTAATACAATATTGTCTTTTATAAAATTTGCTGTTCATAACCATAATCATAATAATAATATATTTATAAATATAGATTATTATATAATTATAAATTTACAATAATATCTTAATGTTAAATCTAGCTATATAATAGAACTAAAGAGGAATAATATTGAATAAATTTAAATTTACTAAAACTTCTATTGAAGGGGTTTTTATAATAGAACCAACGGTTTTCATGGATGATCGAGGATATTTTATGGAATCATACCATAAAAAAGAATTTGAAGAAAATGGATTAAACATTGATTTTGTTCAAGATAATCAATCTAAATCTACAAAAGGTGTATTGCGTGGACTTCATTTTCAGTATAATCAACCACAAGGGAAATTAGTAAGAGTAATCAAAGGTGAAGTATTTGATGTAGCTGTTGATTTAAGAAAAGATTCTCCAACTTATAGTAAATACGAAAGTGTAATTCTTTCAGAAGATAATAAAAAACAATTTTATATTCCCCCAGGATTTGCTCATGGCTTTTTAGTTTTAAGCGATGAAGCAGAATTTACTTATAAATGCACTGATTTTTATAATGGGTCTGATGAAGGTGGTATAGTCTGGAATGATCCAGATATAAGCATTGAATGGCCATTAAATGAAGATGAGCTAATTCTATCTGAAAAAGATCAAAAATGGAAATCTTTAAAAAATACTTCAACTAACTTTTAAAGATTAAAAGATTAATAAATGTGAGGAAAGGTTAAAATGGAAATATTGGTTACTGGAGGAGCAGGTTTTATTGGAAGTAATTTTATACATTATATTTTAGATAAATACTCTGATTATAATGTTATAAATTTAGATTCACTTACTTATTGTGGAAATCTAGGAAATTTGATGGAAGCTGAAGAGAATCCTAATTATAAATTTATTAAAGGAGATATTTTAGATACTAAACTTGTTGATAGTATTGTAGATGAAAATAATGTTGATTATATAATTAACTTTGCTGCTGAATCTCATGTTGATCGTAGTATTCATAATCCTAAGATTTTTTTAGAATCAAATATTATTGGAACCCAAAATCTGCTTGAAGTAGCTAAAAAATATCATGAAAGAGCTCAGATTAAAAAATATATTCAAATATCCACTGATGAAGTATATGGAACTCTTGGAAAAATAGGTTATTTTACAGAAAAAACTCCTCTTTCTCCAAACAGTCCTTATTCAGCCAGTAAAGCCGGAGCTGACATGATTGTTAGAGCATATCATGAAACTTTCAACCTTCCTACTAATATAACTAGGTGTTCTAATAATTACGGACCATATCAATTTCCAGAAAAATTGATTCCATTAATGATTAATAATGCTCTAGATAATAAAAAATTACCTGTTTATGGTGATGGAAGAAATATTCGAGACTGGTTACATGTTTTTGACCATTGTACAGCTATTGATCTTGTATTGCATGATGGAAAAATAGGGGAAGTTTATAATATAGGTGGAAACAATGAAAAAGAAAATATTGAAATCGTTAAGATTATTCTTAAGTATCTGAATAGGTCTAATGATTTGATTGAATTTGTTGAAGATAGATTAGGGCACGATAAAAGATATGCAATTGATTCAACAAAAATAAAAAGTGAATTAGGATGGAAACCTAAATATACTTTTGAAAAAGGAATAAATGAAACAATAGATTGGTATTTAAATAATAAAAAATGGCTCAAAGAAGTTATTTCTGGGGATTATATTAGTTATTATGAAAAAATGCATAAATCCTCTGATTAGATAATTAACTTTATAAATAAAAAATATTCTTTTTTTTTCATGTTTATTCCATATACCTGATTTCTATTCACTAAAACTTACTCTTTCAAATTCTTCTTCTTTTCCAAGCAATTTAGTAGCATCAATACCAACTTTGGTAGTTGTTCCATCAGGTAATGCTACAGGATCAAGTGATGAACCTCTTGCTTTAGGAATAATAATTATATCATCATCACCTTTAACTCTTGTAGCTATAGCATATTCAAGATCTTGAGGATCGAAAATATCAACATCTTCATCAACCACTACTGCATGTTTTAATGATGGATGAGCTGCAAGTGCAGCTAGTATAACATTTTTACCATCACCTTGTGTTTGTTTTTTTATAGCTATTGCTGCATGTAACCAACAACAACCTCCTTCTGTTAATAAAACATTTTGGACTGTTGGAACAGTATTCTTCACAGCTTGGAATATTCTAGGTTCTTGAGGAAGTCCTTGTAGTAATTTATGCTCAAATCCAGCTGGAAGAATAGCATGATACATTGCATTATTTTTTATATGCATAAGATCTAATTTAATAACTGGTTCATCTCTAATTACATCGTATGTGTCTGTTAAATCAACAAATGGTCCTTCTTTTGCTCTTTTATTGGCTAATATTTTTCCTTCAAATATTATGTCTGCTTGGGGAACTTTTAAACCAGTATTTTCCAATTCTAATAATTCAAGATTTCCATCATTAAATACATTTGCAACTTCCATTTCATCACAATCAATTGGGACAGACGTTGTTGTTGAAAGAAGTGTTGATGGATTCATTCCAATAGCTATAGCTATTTCTAAATCTTTATTTAATTTTTCTGACCTTTGAAAATATGTGTAAAGGTTTCTTGGAACGATTCTTATAGCTAATTTATCTTTTCCATTAACTAACATTCTATGTATAGAAGCATTTTGTATTCCTGTTTCTGGATCCTTTGCAAAAACTACTCCTGCAGTTATATAAGCTCCCCCATCTCTTTTATAATGAGTTAATATTGGAATTTTACCTAAATCTGCTTTTTTGGTGCTATATTCTGCATCATTAATTTTTTTATATTTAGTTATTTTTTGAGGGTTTTCAGTAGCTTTAATAATTTTTTTGGTTATTTCATCAACAGTACAACCTAATGACTTAGCTATTTTTTCTCTAGTATTACAAATTCCTGAGATTATTGGAATATCATAACCTTTAACATTTTTTAATATAACTGTTTTTTTAGGATGTTCTCTAAGTATTCTTGCTGCTTCAAACTCTGTAGAAATTTCTTCTTCTATAGTCAAAATTCCATATTCATCCTTTATTATATTTAAAAAATTTTCCATAATTAATTCCTCTAAAATTTTAATATATATTATAGTAATAATTCATTAATTAGTAATTTATAGTAATAATTCATTAATTAGTAATAATCAATTAATTAACAATAATTCCTTAATTTGTAATGATTTATTATATTTGTAATAATTCATTTATCATTAAATGTTTTTTTATATATCTGCTGTTTTGTATTTCATTAATTTTAACTTTTCTTCAATGTTCTTATCAGAAATACCTAATATTTCTCCAGCTAAAACTCCTCCATTTCTTCCATTTTCAATACCAACTGTTCCAACAGGAACTCCTGGTGGCATATTTGCCATTGATAATAATGAATCAAGTCCATTTATCTCTACAGAACGTGGAACTCCTATAACTGGCTTTTCACTTAATGCAACTATTGACCCAGTAACATGGGCAGACAATCCAGTAACAGCTATAAATAATTTAACATCCTTCATATTTTCCATATATTTATTAAATTTATCAGGATATCTTATAGGGGATATTACACTAATATCATAACTAATTCCTAATCTGTCTAATGTTAAAGCAACATTTTTAGCTTCTTCAATATCAGAATAACTTCCAGGAACAACTGAAACTAAAGGAGTATTTTCTTCTGATTCAATACTTTCCGACTCTTTGAATATTTTATCAGTGTGAGGTTCTTCTTTGTTTAATTTTTCCTCACTTATTTCATCATAATTATCTAAAAAGTTTTTTTGTAATAATTTACCATCTAATTGAGAGATTAGCTTTTCTTCATCACTTTTAACTTTTTCTTGATAGGACTTTCTAAGTTTTGATACTCTTTTTTTAACTTCAGGATCATTAACCCCTATAATTTGCCCAGCGAGAATCGCTCCATTGTCTCCTCTATCAATTCCAACAGTTGCTACTGGAGCAGGGAAAGGCATTTGGGATGAAGCAAATAATGCATCTAAACCACCTAACTTAACATCAACAGGAACACCAATCACTGGTTTGTGAGTATAAGCTGCTATTGAACCGGGTAAATGGGCTGCTAATCCAGCAATTCCCATAAAAACTTCTATTCCATTTGTTGTAGCTTCAACTACTAATTTTTTTACTTTTTCATGGGTTCTATGTGCAGATGCAACTTTTAAACTGTATGGAATTTGAAGTGTTTCAAATATATCAATAGATTTTTGAGCTATTTTTATGTCTGATGCACTTCCTAAGATTATCATTACTTTAGGGTTCATTAATTCACCTTTTTTAATAATAAATATTATTTTTATAGGATTTATTTATTATTTAATATATTTTTATAATAATTTCTGTTATTAATGATTAATTTTATTTGATATTTTAGATTTTTTAATAGATTTTTGAAACTTTTAATGTACTTAGATATATTTATATGTTCTTAGATTAATATTTTTATAATTAAAATTTATATATTAGATAATATTATATCAAAATATTATAATTTTATTAAATAATTATATTAGAATAATAGTATATTATAGAAGAATATTATTTAATAGACTAATATTATATATATTATTAGATTAATATTAGATTGGTATTATTAGAATGATAGTATATTAGGATATAATTATTATTGAATATAGTTATTAGCCTGTATTTCTGTATATATTTATTTATACATAGTATTTTTATATTTAAAGCTTCAAATTTTGTTTATAATTCTAAAATTATTTTTTATTTATTATTCTCCATTAATTTAATATTTAAAAATTTTTATAAATTAATAATGACAAGATAATACATAAATAATTATTAAATTGATAAATAATTATTTTAATTAGAATAACCATAAACTAATTTGATAGTTTTAATCTGATGGTTTTCATCAAATTCTTGATAAATTATTTTGATAAATATCAAATCTTTGATATTTAAATATTATTTTTTTATAAAGTTTATTAAAAAACTTATTAAAGGTGCAAAATGGAAAATAGACACTCTCCATCTGTTTCAATTATTATTCCTGCTTATAATGAAGAAGCAACTGTAGCTCATGTTGTAAATGTTGCTATGGAATTACCTTATGTAACTGAAGTTATTGTTATTGATGATGGGTCTTATGATAAAACAGCTGAGGAAGCTAAACTTGTAGGAGCAGATGTTATATCTCACACTAGTAATCAAGGTAAAGGTTCAGCTATCAAAACAGGTTTTAAACATTCTAAAGGAGATATAGTTGCATTTATAGATGCTGATATTTATAATCTAACCTCTGATAAGATTGAAATGATTATTTCTCCTATTTTGGAAGGTAAAACAGATATTACAAAAACTAAATTTATGAGAGAAAGTGGAAGAGTAACTGAACTTACAGCTAAACCTCTTCTTAGATTTTTCTTTCCAGAAGTTAGTTTTGAACAACCTTTAAGTGGTCAATTTGCTGGAAAACGTTCAGTTCTTGAGAAAATCAAATTTGAAAAAGATTATGGTGTAGATGTTGGTATTGTACTTGATGCTGATGCTCATGGTATGAGAATCAAAGAAGTGGACATTGGAGAAATTAAACATGACATGTCTCCTCTTGAAAGTCTAAATGAAATGGCTAATGAGGTTACAAGAACTATTGTTGATAGGGCTATGGAATATGGCCGTGTAACAATGATGGATTCAATGGGTAATTACATCAGAATGACTACACTTGGATTGTCACTAATTATTTTAGGTCTTTTTACAATATTTTTTGTTCAGGGAGTTCCTTTAGAATTAGGGGCAATTATATCTTTAGCTGGTATTCTTTTAACAATTTATTATGTGATTAAACTTATTATAAAAACCACGATAATGTTTAGGAAGAGACCTAAGGGTAATTTTTTCAGATCGTTTATTAAGATGCATTTTCCTGTTGTCATCTCTGCTCTTGTATTATTAGTAATGATATCAACATTTTTAAGTGCAGCTACATATTCCGATGGGAAATTATCTATTGAACCTACTTCAAAAAATCTTGTAATATTTCCAGGATCTCCAGATCAAACTATATATGTTAGAGGTCCTTATACTGTTGATAGTGCACTAGAAAATCAATCAGCTATTATAAGAATGCCTCAAGATGCTTTAAATACATTGGAACTTAGTTATGGTGATAAACTCCGTGTTGGAGATGAATATTACACGGTTAACAAGGTTAGGAATGAAGAACCGAATATTTTAAGAATTCCTTATGATGTTAGGATGTTTCTTGATCTTCAAGTTGGCGATGTAATATCAGATGGAAAAATAAAGGGAGTTTTTGAAGGAATTCAGGTAGAACATAGTTTTAATATTAATGATTCTAACATATCTGGTTCTGAATATTCTATAATAAACTCTAGAAATATGAATGGAACTACAATGGATGTATATGTTGATCATAATAGAGTTGGATCTATTTCTGGATCTTTTAAACCTAATGAAACTTATGATATATATGTTAATGGATTAATAGCTAAATCTATATATATAAATGATGATATAAAAAGAGGAAATAGCTATTTCATTTATTCTGGAGATCATATTATTGAACTAAAAGTTTCAAATAATATTTCAACATCAAAAAGATTCCTTCCAAATAAATTTGGACCCTTTTTAGTTTTTAACTTCGAATAAATTTAACTTAAATAATATTCAATTTTAAATAATATTAAGCTTGAAATATCTTTAATTTTAAACAATTTAGCTTTATTATTTTTAAAATGAGTTTTAATATCTTTAATAATAAATCCTTATTTTGTTAAAAGCTTAATATTCTTATTAATACTTAAATATTCTAATTATATTTTAATAATATTTTTACTAATATTCTTATTAATCTTAGTGGTATTACATTATAGTATTACTAATAATAATATTAGTAATATACTTTAACAGCTTCATCTGGATTGTTATAAAGTCCAAGTGCAGCTAATGCGCCTATTTTACCATGATCTCCAGTGACAGCTATTAATTGAATATTTAAATCTTTAGCTACTTTTTCAGCTTCTTCTACTGATACCATACCTGTTTTAGTCTTCATTGAATATTCAACAAGTTCTTGGGGAATGGTAATTCCGTTTAATATGGCAATAGCTGTTTTATCGGACAATGTATCTCTTTTTAATAGTTCTATAGTTCTTTTAATAAGTTTTTCTTTTTCTTCTGGAAAAACAGCAAATGTTAATGCTATTGAAACACAATTTTGAGTTTTATGAGGATTATGAGGATATAATTGAACTATAATATGGTCTAAATATTCAAAACCTTCTTTTTTTAGTTCTATTCCTACATTATGGGCCATAGTCCAAGTAGCTCCTTCATCTTTAGTATCAGTATCATCAATCCCAATAACTACTTTTTCCATTTTTGGAGTTATTACTCCCGCTTTTCCAAGTTTAGATCCTCCACCTTTTTCATAAATCTCAACTTGTTTTATTCCATCACCCATTCCACGACACATTCCTGCTCCAACACCAGCTCCTGCTAAACCACTATGAACAACTTTAACAGTATCATTTTCATCATCAATAGCTACCTCTTCAATTCCAGCAGCATTAACACTCGCTTTAAGGTTAAGTGGTTCCTTACCAACTTTTGTTAAAAATACTTGTTTGTTACCATCTCTATAAGCATTTAAAATTAACTTACTAGTATTTTTATACTGATTAACAAGCCAATGTGAACCTGATATACATGGGTGATACTCAACAATTTCAACAAGATCATTATCAGCCATGGTTATTACTTTTTCATAGGGAGCTATCCAAGGATCATTAAATTTCTTTTTTAAATCATTTGGCTTCAAAATTTCCATAAAGATCATTCTATTGTTAATTGATTTATAATAATGTAAAAATAAAATCTTTTATAAAATTCTTTTATAATTTATAAATATATTATATTATTAATTGTTAGTTAATATATCACAGTGATTAATATTAATTATTAGTTAATTTATCAATTATTAGTTAATTAAGAAATTAATTAATAAAAATTATTAATCTATAATAAAATCTATAAAAATAAATTTTAATAAGAAGTAGTTTATTAAAATTAGATTTCTTTCAAACGGTCACACATTTTAACTGCTGCTTCTACAGCTCTTTTACCGTATTCGACACGCTTATGGGCATCTAATCTTGTCATTCCAGGTCCACTTATTCCAAGTGAAACAGGTTTTTCAAATTCTAGTGAAAGATCAGCTATTTTTCTTGAAGCATGTTGTGCAACTATTTGGTCATGATCAGTTGAGCCTTCAATAACAGCGCCAAGAGTAATTACAGTATCAATATCCTCCTTTTCTAATAATTTTTTAATAGCTAATGGCATGTCGAATACTCCAGGAACTGGAACAACTTGCACAATTTCACAATCTCTAATTTTTGCTTCTTCTTTAGCTAATTCTAACATCATATGGGTTAAATCATAATTGAATTCAGCTACAACTGCTCCTATTCTATATTTTACCATAAAAACACCTCTAAACATTTTCGTTGTTATAATTTAATCTTATATTCATCCAATTTAATAAATAGTATTGACTTTTAAATTAATTTTAATGTTATATATTATTTTATTGTTATTGTACCATAAGTAAGAAACCAGCAGCTGCACTCATAACCATAATTAAAATAATTATTATAGCTGCTATTTTTATTATATCCATTGTTTGCCTCCAGATCAATATTTATTAGTTAGAATAATATTTATTAAAAATATTATAAAAATTTTCTATTAAATATATTATAGAAAATTTCTATTAAGAATCTTATAAAAAATATTATAGAAAATCCTATTTTATAGAAAATCCCTATTAAAAATATTATAAAAAATATTATAAATTTTATAAATATTTATTTTATAAATATTTTATAGTTTATTTTATTGTTATTAAAACTTGTATTTTAATTTATAGGTTAACCATTTTATCTTATTCATATTAAGAAAAATTAGATAGTTCATTTACACAATCAACTAACTTTTTTATATCATTTAAATTATTGTAACAATGTATTGAAGCTCTTACAGTTCCTTCATTAGCATTGATTCGATTTAATGATGGTATAGCACAATGAAATCCACTCCTAACACAAATATTCTTTGTTTCATCAAGTATTTTGCTAACATCATATGGATTAACGTCTTTTATATTAAATGAAACAATATTAAATATGTTTTCAAGATTTCCATATAAAATAACATTATCAATTTCAGATAAAAGAGTATAAAGCTCTCGTGTTAAATATTGAGTATGTTCTTTAATTTTTGAAATGCCAATACTGTTAATATATTCTATAGCTCTTCCAAGACCGATAATTCCACTAATATTCTGAGTTCCTCCTTCAAATCTATAAGGAACTTCTTCTAATTTAAAATCTTTGTTTTTAAGACTTGTAATTGTCCCTCCACCAAGATTTGTTGGTGATAATTTTTCTAATAATTCTTTTTTTCCATACAAAAATCCAGTTCCACTGGGTCCAAGTAGGCCTTTATGTCCAGGAGCAGCTATGAAATCAGCATCAAATTTTTTAATATCAATTTTTTCATGTCCAATTGATTGAGCAACATCTACTAAAAGATAAATATCTTCATGTTCATGAACTATTTTTGAAATTTCTTCTATGTCTTGACAAGATCCAATAGAATTAGAAACATGAGTAATAGCTACTATCTTAGTGTTATCATCAATCAACTCATCAATTCTCAATGGATCAATTATTCCATCTGAATCAGCTTCAGCTATTTTTACATCAATTGAAAGATCATTAGTGTTTTCAATATTTAACCAAGGAATATAATTGGAATGATGTTCAATGTTTGAAATAATTATATTATCATTTTTTTCAAATGAAAAACCATTAGCTACAGTATTAATAGCACTAGTTGTATTTTGTGTAAAAATAATCTCATCATTTGAAGCATTTATTAGGTTAGCTATTTTTTCTCTTGTATTTTCTACTTTTTGCCCGGTTTTAATAGCTGTTTTATATGCGCCCCGACCAATATTTGCATTATAATTATAGTAATAATCATCAATAGCTTCAATAACAGGCTTTGGAGTGAGACTAGTACTTGCAGAGTCAAGATAAGTAATATTTTTTAAAATAGGGAAATCATTTCTAATATTCTTTATTGAAGTCAAAAAATTCCTCCTATTTTAATATTTAAATATTATATTCTTTAGCTATGATTTTTGTTTTTATCTTGAATTTATTTTCTAAAACTATGGTTTTAAGAATCTTATTAGAATTTTATTCTTTAAAATCTTATTATCCTATTTTTTAAAATTCTATTTTCTCTTTTATAGCTTCAGACATTTCCATAGTACTAGAATTTCCACCTAAATCTCCAGTAACAATCTTACTTCCTGATAAAACTTTTAAAACAGCTTTATCAATAGCATTAGCTGCTTCTTTTTCACCTAAATATTCAAGCATCATAATAGCTGATAATATACAAGCTACTGGATTAGCTAAGCCTTTTCCTGCAATATCTGGTGCAGAACCATGAACTGGTTCAAATAAAGCTCTATCTTCACCAATATTTGCAGAAGGGATAAGTCCAAGCCCACCAACAAGTCCTGCACCTTCATCAGATAATATATCTCCAAACAGATTAGTTGTAACAATAACATCGAAACTTTTTGGACGGGTTAAAAGATACATGGCTGTTGCATCAACATAAAAATCTTCAGATTCAATTCCCTCAGTTTTGTATTTTTCAGCTACTTCATAAAATATTTCTTTAAATAACCCATCAGTCTTTTTTAAGACATTTGCTTTATGAATACCTGTAACTTTTTTTCGGTTATTTTCTTTTGCATATTTAAATGCATATTCACATATACGCTCTGATGCATCTCTTGTTATAACTCTTTTAGCTGTTGCTCCAGTAACATTTCCTAATTCATCTTTGATATAATCTTCATCTCCAATATACATACCTTCAGTATTTTCTCTAACAATCATAAAATCAAGATCATCAAACAATGATTTAGTTCCAGGATATGATTTTACAGGTCTTAAATTTGCAAATAAATCCATTTCTTGGCGAAGTCTAACTATTACATCTGCAGCTGTTTCACCAGCAGCACCAAATAAACATGCATCAGCTTTTTTTACAATTTCCACTGTTTCATCAGGAAGAGCTACACCAGTTTTATCCTTACATTCATCACCAGCATCTGCAAATATAAACTCAAAATCAATATTTAAAGCTTCTAAAATATTTAAAGTAGCTTCCATTACTTCTTTTCCAATCCCATCTCCAGGAATTACAGCTATTTTATACATATTATCACAGTTTATTAAGAATATTATCTTTTAAATATCAGTTTTTATATCTTAAATACTAATTTTTTTCTTTAAGATATGGTATTAAACCACCTTTTTCAAGGATTTCAAGCATAAATGGAGGTAATTTTTTAAATTTATATTCTTCTCCATTTTCAGAGATAATAACTCCTTTTTCCATGTCTACTTCTATTTCTTCTCCTTCTTTTAGAACTTTACTTATACCTGGAGCTTCAAGAAGAGGAATTCCAACATTTGTAGCATTTCTATAAAATATTCTTGCAAAAGATTCAGCTATTACAGCTCCAATTCCAACTCCTTGAAGAGCAAGGGGGGCATGTTCACGTGAAGAACCACACCCAAAATTTTTTCCAGCTACAATAAAATCTCCTTCATTAATTTTACCACAAAAATCAGAATCTAAACCTTCCATACAATGTTTAGCTAATTTATTAGGGTCAGTCACTACTAAATATCTTCCAGGGATGATGATGTCTGTATCAATGTCATCTCCAAACTTCCAAACTTTTCCTTTCATTATTACACTTCCTTGTTAACTTTATTATTTTGGAGCTACTATTTTTCCTTCAATAGCTGAAGAAGCAGCTACTGCAGCTGAAGATAAATAAACTTCCCCCTCTGGGCTGCCTTGTCTTCCTTTAAAGTTTCTATTAGAAGTTGAAAGACTAACTTCTCCTGGACCAATAAGACCAACATGACCTCCAAGACAAGGACCACAACAAGGATTACAAACTAATGCTCCAGAATCAACAAAAATATTTATTAATCCTTCATTAAGAGCTTTAGTATAAACTTCTTTTGAGGCAGGAATAACAAGCATTCTAACACCATTAGCTATTTTATTTCCTTTTAATATCTTAGCAGCTTGTCTAAGATCACTTATTCTTCCATTAGTACATGAACCTAAGAAAACTTGATCAATCTCTTTGTCAACTTCACTAACTGGTTTAACATTATCAACATTATGGGGACAAGCTATTTGAGGTTCAAGATTATTTATATCAATATCAATAATTTCAAGAGATGAAGCATCTAAATCAGTCTTAAAAACTTCAAATGGTTTATTAGACCTAGATTTAACATAACTTAAAGTTTTATCATCTGGTTCTACAAGACCAGTTTTACCACCCATTTCAATAGCCATATTACAAAGAACCATTCTATCAGAAACACTCATGTTAGATACAGCTTCTCCTGCAAATTCACATGCTTTATAGGTTGCACCATCAGCTCCAACTTTACCTATTATGTTTAAAACTACATCCTTTGCATAAACATTTTCATTTAAACTACCTTCAATATTAAATCTAATAGTTTCTGGAACTTTAAACCATAATTGACCAGTTGAAAATACCATGGCCATATCAGTAGATCCAATTCCAGTTGCAAAAGCACCCAATGCACCATGAGTACAAGTATGGGAATCGGTTCCAACGATTACTTCTCCTGGAACAACATGACCTAATTCTGGTAATATTTGATGGCAAACTCCTTCATTAACATCATAGAAGTTTTCTATTCCTTGTTCTTTCACAAATTCTCTCATAATAATATGATTATTAGCTGCATCTAATGAATCAGCAGGTACTTGATGATCAAAAGGGATAACAATTTTACTAGGGTCCCAAACTTTTTCAGTTCCTATTTTTCTAAATGATTCAACTGAAAGAGGTCCAGTTAAATCATGAGTCATAGCTACATCGATATTAGCCATAACTATCTCACCAGCTTCAGATGAAGATTTATTCGACGCTTTAGCTAATATTTTCTCGGACATTGTCATTGGCATGATTATTATTCTCCAAATATTTATTAAGATAATTTTATTAAGGTAATTCATAAAACATAAAGATTTTGTATTATTTATAGTATTTAATGATAATTATTATAATTTGATAATTATTTGTTACTTATTCTTATACAATAAACTATATTTTATCCTATATTAATAACTTTAAATATAATAATAACATAATACTTAATTATAATAATTAGTTACTAAAAATATTTAATAATACTATGTTGATAAAATAATATAATTTTATTTAATCTTAGTGTATTTAATTATTATTACTTAACATTTATATAAACAATTGTGATAATTTTTAATTTTCTTTTAATGAGGATTTAAATGATATTAAAAAATATAATTTATAATACTTTTAATCTTTATAAAAATAATTTTATTAGTATCAATAATTCCAAAAATTCCAAATAATATTATAAAATTTAAGTTTGAAAACAAGTAAAAATTTAAATGATTTTTTCATGCAAAAAATTTCATTTATAAATAATAAATATAATTATTTATATGTTTGTTGGAAAAATATCAGTGGAAAAAACTGTAACTTATGTGAAAAATGTTCTAGAACGATAATGGGAATATTAGCTGAAAAGAAAAATCTAAATCTTTTTGGATTTAAAGTGAATAAGAAAACACTTGAAAATATAAAAAAATATTGATGAATTTTCTAAAAATAAAATAAACAAAGTTTTTTTTAGATGAGTATTCAAGAAAAATTTTTGGAAGATATAGAATATTGGAACCATAATGAGAATATAAAATGGTTTTTAAAAATAAATTTAACATGTGAATTAATAGGATATAAGTTTTTTATGATAAATTTATTAACAGGAGAGTTTTATATTAAATTTGGACTACTTAAGTATGATTATACAAGAAATTTAGGAGATCAAATTCAGAGTATTGCAGCTAATAAGTTTCTTCCCAAAGTTGATTATTTTATTGATCGTGCTGAATTAAATAATTTTTATTCAGATGAAAAAGCTAAAACAATCTTGAATGGGTGGTATTTTCATTATGAAGGAACGTGGCCACCATCTGATTCCATAGATCCTTTGATAACTTCAATTCATATTAATTTAGATGACGATAAGGTTGTAAACTCTTTTATTTCAGATGAAAGTCTTGAATATATGAAAAGAAATGGTCCGATTGGTGCAAGGGACATGACCACATTAAAATTTTTGAAAAATAATAACATTCCTTCTTATTTTTCAGGATGTTTAACATTAACACTTGATAAAAACCCAAATATTAAAAAACAAGAATATATAGTCACTGTTGATGTGCCAGAAGAACTTATAAATTTTTTAAAAACTAAAACAAATAAAAATATATATAATGTTACTCAAATGGCTCCTTTAAACATGAATAAACCTAATGAAACACATATATCATTATATAATTCAAAAGAAAAATTTATTTTAGCAAACAGTATGTTGGATTTATATCAAGGAGCCAGTTGTGTTATTACAAATAGGCTCCATGTAGCATTGCCTTGTTTAGCTTTTGATACTCCAGTTTTATTAATAAATAATTATACATATGATGTAGATAGGTTTGTGGGATTAAATAATTTATTGAGGAATACGACATCTTTAGATGAATATATATCAAATTATGAAATTTTTGATATAAATAATCCTCCTGAAAATAAAAAAGATTATTTAAAATTAAGAAATAATTTAATGGATCAATGTAAGAAGTTTACTGGTTATGTTAATAATGAAAGAACAAAATTTTACCCAGAAGATAGTAATTTTTATATTTCATTAATATCAAATAATTCAAAAGAAATTAATAAATATATTATTAAAAATAATTTATTATATAAAGATAAGTTAAATGAGATTATAAAAAAGGATAAAATAATAATAAAACAAAATAAAAAAATTATTGAAATTAAATTATCCAATAGTTGGAAATTTACTAAACCTTTAAGACTTATAAAAAATTTTTTTAAATAATTTTAATAACTAATATTTGTGAAAAAATGACTATCAAAGTATCTGTAATAATTCCTGTCTATAATACTGAAGATTATCTTGAAAAATGTTTAGATAGTGTTATTAATCAAAAATTGAAAGATATTGAGATTATTTGTATTAATGATGGATCTACTGATAATTCTCTAAAAATTTTGGAAAAATATGCTGAAAAGGATGATCGTATAGTTTTAATTAATAAAAAAAATACTGGTATTGGAGCATCTAGAAATATTGGTATGAAATATGCAACAGGAGAATATATAGCATTTTTAGATTCTGATGATTGGTTAAATGGCAATGTTTATGACTTTTTGTATAATTCAGCAGAATTATATAATTCTGACGTTGTTATGCATAAATTGATTTTATATAGTGATGATGAAGATAAATTTTTTTCTAATGATCATTATGATCTAAAAGAGATGATTTCATTATTTAATAATGATTCTGTATATTCTTATAAAGATTTCAGTAAATGGTTATTTGAGATTCCTCGTGAAGTATATACTATGTTTTATAGACGAGATTTTTTGAATGAATTAGGTGTTAGATTTCCAGAAGGATTATTTTTTGAAGATAATCCTTTCTTCTTTGAAGTAATACTTAATGCTAAAAAAATTTTTTTATTAGATAAATATGTTATAGTTAGAAGGATTAGAAACGATTCTATTGTATTTTCAAAAGATAAAAGATATTTTGATGCAATAAAAATCACAAATTTAGTTTTTGGTACATTTAAAAAAAATAATTTATATGAGAAATATAAAAAAGAGATTATTAACAATAAATTTAATAGAATTTTTTATTTTGTTTATGGAAGAATTAATAAAGAATATAAATCAGACTATTTTGATCTAATTAAAGATGATTTCTGCAAAATTAGTAAAAATTCTAAACAACATAAAGATTTTATTTTAAATCTAGATAAAGATTTTTTATCTTTATATTTCGCAGTTTTAGATTATAAGTTTAAAGAATTTGATCTTTTTTATGAAAATCTCATGCTTAAAAATGAAAACAAGCGTTTCAAAGAAGATAAAAACATTCTGAAAAAAAGAGTAGATTTCCTAGAAAATAATTATAAAAGTAGAAAAAAATATTATAATAATTTGAAAAATAACTTAAATTCTGCTAAAAATGTGATAAAAGAAAAAAATGACTTTTTAAAGATAATGGAAAATGATTTAAAATCAAAAAATTTAGAGTTAAAAAAATTAAGTGAAAATATTGAAGAGTTGACTATTTTTGCAAATGAAATAGCATATACAAACAATAAATCTCTAAAAAATAAGATTATTTCAGCTTTTCCTGATCTTTATATTCTAATAAAGAGTAATGGTTCTTTTAAAAATCGAATTTTAAATATAAAAGGGTATAAATCGATTAAAACTAATTGTTTATTTGATGTAGGATACTATTTAAAAAATAATATTGATGTCAGAAGGTCAGGAGCAGATCCTTTGATTCATTATATATTTTTTGGATATAAAGAGGGTAGAATACCTAATCTTAACTTTAATGGAAATTTTTATTTAAAAAATTATCCTGATGTTAAAAGTTCTGGTTTAAATCCTTTAATACACTATGCCTTGTATGGAAAACAAGAAGGAAGAATTATAAATAAAAAACAAAAAAATGTTAAAAGTGATAAAAAAAATCCTTCATTTACAAAATTTTCTAATTTTCTTTCTAATTCAATTTTATCCCCCTTGGTTAGCGCACCATTTAAAGAAGGAGAAAAAAGATGTTTTGCTGTAATGGATAACATTGCAAAATATTTAATAAATAATGTTTTGATAAATGAAGATAAACCTTTAGTTTCTGTTGTAATGCCTGTTTATAATAGATCAAAAATTATTGAAAATGCTATAAATTCTGTTTTAAATCAGACATATGAAAATATAGAACTTATTATAGTCAATGATGGCAGTGATGATGGAACCCTTGAAATTATTGAAAGTATAAATGATGATAGAATTTTGTTAGTTAATAATGATTCAAATGTGGGAGTTTCAAAGTCTAGAAATATTGGTTTTAAACATTCTAAAGGCGATTATATTGCTTATTTAGACTCTGATAATGATTGGAATGAAAAATATATTGAATCTATGGTTGGAGCATTTTTTGAACTTAAAGATGCAGATTTAATTTATTCTGGACAGTTTTTATTTAATAAAAATGATGAAGATCCATTTGAAGTACGTTTTGGCTCATTTAATAAGTCATTACTTGCTAATAGAAACTATATAGATTTAAATTGTGTTTGTCACACAAGAGACTCATTTACTGAAGTTAAAGGCTTTGATGAATCTTTAAAAAGGCTTGTAGATTGGGATTTTCTTATTAAAATGTCTGAAAAACATAAAATATATTCTGTTCCAGTATTACTTTCAAACTATTACTATAATATGGCTGAAAATAGAATTTCTGATGATTCAAACTTTAAAATAAGTATGGATATGATTTTTAAAAATAGGAAAGAAAGGGTTGAAAATATCCGTAAAGGATTTTTAACCAAAAAAAATTGCTTAAATAAGAATGTAAGTATTATAATTCCAAATTATGAATCTTTGGAAGATATAACCGAATGTATTAATTCCATTATTTCCTTAAAAATGGAAAATTCATTAGAAATTATTGTTGTTGATAATAATTCTAATAATGCTGTTGTTGATTATCTTAAAAATTTGAAAAACGATGGAGTAATAAAATTATTGTTAAATGACATTAATTATGGTTTTACTTATGCTGTTAATCAAGGTATAGATATTTCTAATCCTGAAAATGACATATTAATTCTAAATAATGATGCTGCTCTTACTCCTGGTGCATTAAATAGTTTACAAGATCAAGCATATAAGTTGCTTGATTGTGGAATTACAGTTCCTCAACAAGTATTACCTAAAGGAAATAAAAGCATAAGTAAACATGTTCCATATGCAACAGATAAAAGAGAATGTGATGTGAACATTTCGGTTATACATGATAACATTGCTCATGTTCCTACTTTTCACTCTGGAGAGATTTTGGAGTTAGATTTCGCACCATTTTTCTGTACATATATAAAAAGAGAAGTTTTAAATAAGTTTATCTCTCTAGATTCGGAATTAGGACGTCATTATAGGTCTGATCGTATATTTTCTTATTATATGAGGCACATTCTTAATATGAAAATTTATTATATTTCAGATGCGGTTGTATACCATAAACATAAACAATCAACCAATGTTCTAAAAAAGAATAAAAAAGAATTTAATACAATATTTATTAAAAATCAATGGGAAAAAGAATTAGCAGATGAATTAGGGTATAAAAATCCTATTTGGGATTTTTAAATATATTTTTCTACTTAAAAATTAGATAATTTATCTTTTAATTTATCATTAATATATAAAATATTATTATTTATATTATATTTTATACATATTGTTATTTTAAATTTTTTCAAATTATTTTTTAGTATAAATATTATAATTTTCTAAAAATCTTTCAGTCCGTATTTCAAGAACAATATCAGGGTTATACCATTTAATAAGCTTTTTATTAAATTTCCAATGATCATAATACATTAATATTTCGTTAAAATATGTTGAAATGAAATTATATAAAAACATTGTAGATGAATCTCTCAAAATTAGAACTTTCTGCTTCATCAAAGCTTTTTCATTTTTATAATATGAAGTTTCCCTTTTTTGATTGAATCTAAATTTATTAGGGATATTTTCTTTAATGTCTGTTAAATACTTATTTTTAAAGATAAAATATTCTTTTTTACTATATATTGTTTTTTCTTCTTCTGAATATGACCAATTAATATCCTGAAGCAGGTCACCTACTCTTTTTTGTTTATTAATAATCATTTGATTATCTACTGTTTTATTAAAATAATTCCTTTGAATTTTTGTCATATAGTTTAAATAATTAAATGAAAGTTCTTTGCCCCCCATATGATTAATATGAGAATCGTTATCAAAATAACACTTATAATCTAATTTATGGGAAAAATCAGGAATAATATCCTTTAATAGATTTAAATTTCTTTTATTTTTTTTAGCTTTAAATGGAAGTAGGTTTTCACACACTATACTTTTATCAGGAACGATAAATGTGAAATATTTTATTCCTTTATTATTTAGATATTCTTTTTTATTAAAAAAATCTTTCTTAAATTTGGAGGGTTTGAAATTATTTTTATAATATGGACTATAGTGCTGATTTAATTCGTTATTTGTATCATTAATTAAGAATAAATAGTTTTTTTCACCTTTAATACAATGATTTAAAGATTTAAAATCTTTTTTAAAAAAATCTTCACAACTATCTTTTTTCTTGAAGAATGAAAATATGTTCATGTTATTTCACTTCCAAAATCCATTTTAATATTTAACAATATTTAGTATATTGTTTAGTAATTTACCTATAAGATTAATTTTTGAATTTATAAACATTTTTATAATTTTATTATTTTTTAAAGAAATAAATCAGCTTAAAATCATATTCACTATAGACTATGTTGATTTTTATAAAATGTTCAAACTCCCATAATTTATAATTATTAAATCATTTGATTCATTATTTTTAACAATATTTTTAGTATCAAAAATAATAGGGTTTCTCATTTTTTCCTTCATCAGATCATAATCTAGATTCTTAAATTCATCATGGTCAGATAATACAATACAGATATTAGCATTCTCAATAGCTTCTTCAAAACTACAATAATTTTCATCCTCTACATGAGGATCATGGATAGCTATTTCAAAACCTTCCTCTTTCAATAGTTCTACACATATCAAGCTAGGACTTTCTCTTGTATCTCCAGTATTTCCTTTATATGCAACTCCTAAAATACCTATTTTTAGAGTTTCAATAGCTTTAATTCCATCAATGTTTTCTAAAATCTCTTTTGTTTTATCAACCACGAATTTTGGCATACTATTGTTTGTATCTCTAGCTAATTTAATCATTTTAGCTTCATCAGGAGCTAATGAATAAATAAAATAAGGATCTATAGCTAAACAATGTCCACCAACTCCTGGCCCTGGACTGTGTATATTAACTCTCGGGTGCTTATTAGCTAATTCAATAACATCAAGAGCATTTATTCCTATCTTTGAACATACTTTTGTTAATTCATTTGCTAAAGCTATATTAACATCTCTAAATGTATTTTCCATACATTTTGACATTTCAGCTGTCTTAGCCTCTGTTTTCATTATTTTTCCCTTTACAAAAGTTTCATAAACTTCAGCTGCTTTATTAGAGCATTGAAGTGTTATTCCTCCAACTATCCTATCATTATTTATGAGTTCTTCTATTATTTTTCCAGGAAGAACTCTTTCAGGGCAATGTGCAAGGTATAAATCTTTTCCGATTTCAAATCCCGCTTTTTCAAAAATAGGCTTTATAATTTTGTTGGTTGACATTGGAGCTATTGTTGATTCTATAATTACGGTATTTCCTTTTCCTAAGCAAGGAATTATAGATTCACATGCAGATATAACATAACTTAAATCACAAGAGAGATCTTCTATATTGTTTGGTGTTGGGACTGTGATTATAAATACATCACTTTTCTGTGGATTTAATGATGCAGAATATCTTTTATTATTTATAGCTAGTTCTAATTTTTCTTTGAGTCCTGGTTCTTCTATGTGAAGCTCACAACTATTCAAACTACTAATAATATTAGGGTTTATATCTACTCCTACTACTTCACAACCATTATCTGCAAATAAAACTGCTGTTGGAAGACCAATATACCCTTGACCAATTATACAAACTTTCATTATAATCACTAGCTATTCAAATTTATAGATTTAGATTTATAGAAATAATTCTGAATTATATAAATAATTTTTAGATAATTATTAAATTTCAAATAATTATTTATTAAATTTTAAATAATTATTAGATAATTATTAAAAATAATTATATTTAAAAATTTTATTTTCATTATATATCTTTAAGTAATTATTTAATCTAACTAATATTAAATATTATATAGTATTAGAATATTTATATATCAGTAAAAATAATATTATGTTTAGTGTATTTATTAAAAACAATACTAATTTAACTTTTATTATATATAAAATTCTCATATTAAATTTTTAATTTATGTAGTAAAATATTATACAGTAAAATTATCTTCTATTATATTTATATTGTATAATATATTGTATATTTAAATACTTTATCTTATATTGATTGTAGTATAATAAACATTTTTATACTATATTAGGCTCTATTGATTCTTTATTTTTTAAGAATATCTTATGAAAAATTAGTATTTTTAATATTAAAATTCAGCAGTGATTAAACATGAATATAACAGTTATTGGAACAGGGTATGTGGGATTAGTAACAGGAACTTGCTTTTCAGAAATGGGAAACAATGTTTATTGTATAGATATCGATGAGGAAAAAATTAAATCCCTTAAAGATGGGATAATACCTATTTATGAACAACATTTAGAGGGTATGGTTATTAAAAATCATAATAAAGGAAATCTTATCTTTACAACAGCACTTGAAGAAGGCTTATCTAAGTCGGATATTTGCTTCATAGCTGTAGGCACTCCAATGGCTTCTGATGGTTGCGCTGATTTAAGCGTTGTTTTTCAAGTAGCTAAAAATATTGGGGAATTAATGTCTCATGACCTTATAATTGTAACGAAATCTACTGTACCAGTTGGAACAGGAGATAAAATTGAAAAAATTATACAGAAAGAGCTTGATAAAAGAGGAGTTAATTATAATTTTCAAATGGTTTCAAATCCTGAGTTTTTAAAGGAAGGAACTGCTGTCGAAGATTCTATGAGGCCAGATAGGGTTATCATTGGATCTGAAGATGAAAAAACTATCAATATGATGAAAGAGCTATATGCTCCTTATGTTAAAAACCATGATAGATTTATTATAATGGATATTAGAAGTGCAGAAATGTCTAAATATGCTTCTAATGCAATGCTGGCTACTAGAATATCTTTCATGAATGAAATAGCTAATATTTGTGAAAAAGTTGGAGCTGATGTAAATAAAGTTCGTTTAGGGGTTGGAAGCGATAAACGGATTGGTTATAGTTTTTTATATGCTGGTTGTGGTTATGGTGGAAGTTGTTTTCCAAAAGATGTTAGTGCACTTATAAAAACTGGTGAAATAGCTGGTTATTCTCCTAAAATTTTAAATGAAGTAGAAAATGTTAACAATAATCAGAAGATGGTTCTTGTTAATAAAATTAGAGAAAAATTTGGAGAGAATCTTTCAAATCTTAGTTTTGGTATTTGGGGATTATCATTTAAACCAGGAACGGATGATATGAGGGAAGCTCCTTCTGTTGTTATAATTAATGAATTACTTAAATCTGGTGCAAGTATCAAAGCTTATGATCCTAAAGCTTGTGAGGTAGCTGAGAATATTTTTAAAAATAATGAAAATATTGAATTTTGTAATAGTAAATATGATGTATTAAATGATAGTAATAGTCTTATTATTGTAACTGAATGGAATGAATTTAAAAGTCCTGATTTTAATGAAATTTATGACAGATTAAAACATAAAATTATATTTGATGGTAGAAATCAATTTGACAAGGAATTATTAGATACTTTTGGATTTGAATATTATCAAATTGGTTGTTAAATTTTATTTAAACTTATTAATGTTTAAATTAGAATATAAAGGATTAAAATATTAAAAATTAGAATATTAAGATGATAACATGAAAATATTAATAACTGGTTATAAGGGAATGTTAGGTTCAGATTTAGTAGAAACCTTAAAAGATGAAAATAAACATGAATTGATACTTACAGACATTGATGATTTAGATATAGCTAATTTTAATCAAGTAGATGAATTTTTAAAAAAAGAAAAACCAGAACTAATAATCAATGTAGCTGCATATACTGATGTTGATGGCTGTGAAACTAATCGAGATTTAGCTTTCAATGTTAATTCAATTGGCCCTAAGAATTTAGCTATAGTATCAAATGAAATTAATGCTAAACTATTACATATTAGTACTGATTATGTTTTTTCTGGTGATAGTTTGAAACCTTATAATGAAGATGATGAAACTGGTCCTAATAGTTATTATGGTGAAACTAAACTTCAAGCAGAATTATTTATTAAAAAAAATACAGATGATTATTTTATAATAAGAACTGCATGGTTATATGGTTTTAATGGAAAGAATTTTGTTAAAACTATGCTTCAATTAGCTAAAACAAATGATAAAATCAGGGTTGTTAATGATCAGCATGGTTCTCCTACTTTTACAAAAGATTTAGCTATAGCTATATCTGAACTTATTAAAACTGATAAATATGGAATTTATCATGTTACAAATAGTGATAATTGTACTTGGTATGATTTTGCAAAACAAATATTTGAATTAGCAGATGTAAATATTAGTTTAGTCCCTGTAACTACTGAAGAATATCCTACACCAGCTAAAAGACCTGAATATTCAGTTCTTTCAAATGAAAAATGGGAAAGTGCTGGCTTTATATCATTAAGATCTTATAAGGATGCTCTTAAAAATTATATGGAACTTGAATTAAGTAGTAATGATAGGGATTAATTTTAAGTATTAATCTTAAGAATTAAATTTAGGAATAAATTTAGAAATTAAGTTTATGATTAAATCGAGATTTAAATGGAGATTTAAAAATGAAAGGAATTGTTTTAGCAGGAGGATCTGGAACTCGTTTATATCCAATTACAAAGGCAGTTTCCAAACAATTACTCCCATTATATGATAAACCAATGATTTATTATCCAATATCAGTTTTAATGCTTGCAGGAATTAAAGAAATACTTATCATTTCAACCCCTCATGACCTTCCTCAATATGAAAAATTACTTGGTGATGGAAGTGACTTTGGAGTATCTTTTAGTTATGCAGTTCAAGATAATCCAAATGGATTAGCTGAAGCTTTTATTGTAGGTGAAGATTTCATTGGTAATGATAATGTAGCTCTTGTTTTAGGAGATAATGTTTTTTATGGCCATAGATTAACTGAAATATTAGAACATGCTTCTAAACTTGACGAAGGGGCTATAGTATTTGGATATTATACTAATAATCCAGAAGATTTTGGAGTTGTAGAATTTGATGATGAAGGAAATGTTTTATCAATTGAAGAAAAACCAAAAAGTCCGAAATCAAATTATATAGTCCCTGGCCTTTATTTTTATGATAATAGTGTTATTGAAATAGCTAAAAATGTTAAACCATCTAATCGGGGCGAATTAGAAATAACTTCTATTAATGAGGAATACTTAAAACAGAATAAACTTAAAGTTGAACTTTTAGGTAGAGGAATGGCATGGCTAGATACTGGTACTCATATTGGACTTTTAGAAGCAGCTAACTTTATAGAAACGGTTCAAAAAAGGCAAGGATTATACATTGCTTGTTTAGAGGAGATTGCTTATTATAAAGGATATATTTGTAAAGATAAACTTGTTGAAATAGCTAAATCTTTGGAAAAAACTGATTATGGTAAATATTTATTGAAATTATCTTTAAGTAGATGACTTTTATACTTATTTTTAATGACTATTATTTTTTAATGGCTATTAAATTATAATTTATTTAATAATAATTATTATTTTATTTCTTTAAATTTTATTATCTTTTTTTTAAATATTTCTTATTAATATATTTTTTTAATATGTTATATGTTTCATGTAACTTGGAATATATTGTAGGTTGTGATTTAATATAATTCAATTTTTCATGATAAATAATTCTTTTTCTTTCTTTATTCCATTCTTTATATTCATATTGATAATTTTTCAAACGTTTGTTAGCCAGTTTTTTATTTAAATTAGATATGGAAATTATAGGTTCTAGTGTTGAGGCATATTTGATTTTTTCATCTAAAGGAGCATCTTTGAGTGAAAAATTATTCTTATATACTGTTGTAATACCATTTTTTTCCCAGAATTTTAAATAATTTTTAAAACGTTTTTCATGGTCTTTTTCTGGAGAATTAAAGTTAACATTATTTATTAATTCAAATATAGAATCAAATTTTTTAATTTCTTTTGAATTGATTCTAGTTAAATTATGATAATCTGCAACTTCTTTCATACGGCCGTCTTTTACAATAGTAATACTTGGAGTGCCTGCAAGTGTAGCTGCTATGTTTCCATGTAGTCTAGTTCCAAAGCTAAAATCAACTTTTTTTAGGAAATTTATCCATCCTTTAGCATTGATTGGAAAATAAACATTGTTATTTTGATACATTTTTGATTTTAAATTTGTAGGATAAAATTTATTTTTTTTCTTTAATTTTGGCCCACCTAAATAGGATAAATGGAACTCTGAAAGCCACTGGGGTAAAAAATAATATTTATAAAACTCTTCAGAACTTTTTGAAATGAATTTAATTATAGATTTTGAAGATTTAAGTGAAGAATTTATCGATGCAGTAGATTTATAGGTAATTTTATTTGTATTTATTTTCAAATGTTTACCAAATGTAAACATTGAAGGGCACCCAGTTATCATAAAATCAGTGTTTTCTTCAAATCCCAGATTTTTCAGATAATCGGCGGTTATTTCACCTCGAACTCCGACTATAGTTCCAGTTCCATTAATTGCATTAATAAAATCACGCACTTCTTTATCAAATGAAAAATTTTTATTATTTAATTTTTCAATACTAGTTTTCACACCAATTCCTGCAACAATAAATGGTATTTCTAGTTTTTTTATTAATCTTGTATACAATTTCAAATTTTTAATAAAATTAGGTCGAAATGCATCAGCAAAAGGACAAACATAAGCAATATAGTTATCATTAATTTTTTCAGCATCATTTAATTTAATTTTCCCGTTTTCAACACCATAATAATCAGGAACTACCTCAAGATTTTCGGATGTTAATGTACGGAATACTCCATACTGATATATTAAGTTGCCCACATTATTCCCAATTGAATTTCTAGCAATCATCTTTTCTGGACTAAAACTGTCTAAAGGTGAAATTCCTGCACGAATTAGCACTTTGTTCATATCATCAATCTCTTATCTCTTAAATAATCTATTTCATTCCCAATTAAATATGTTATTTTTCTGTATTATTATTATTTTTTATCTTAATTTAGTAAATTTTTCAAATTTGTCCAATTTTAAGTAGTTTTATTATATTTAAGTTTCAAATTTTTATTTTCTTCAGAATGTTTTCATAAGATTTAAATATTTGTTAATACAAATCTAAAAAACACAAATTCAATTTTATTTATAAATTAAATCCTTTAATGAAAGTTATATACTAATTTATAGTAATTATGTTTAGATTAATTAGATTTATAACTAATTATTTAATTTATATTTTATTACTTGAATTTTATGGATTATACTTAATTAATATTATATTATAATTTTATATTATTTAATATAAATCATATTTTAATATAGATTTCATTCTATAATTTTAGTGTATTTATACGATATGTATTTGTATTATAATATTAATTTTTTATTTTTCAGTAAATTTTTTATCATTTATAAAAGGGGCGGATTATATTTTTGATAAATTAAATTATTTTAGATCATTTATTTTTTTAAATATGAATATTTTTTCTTCAAAAACTGAAGATTTAAGTAGTAAAAATACTAGAATTTTTAAATATGATAACTTAAGAGGATTGGGTATATTATTAGTTGTTTTTTTTCATTTACTCAATTCTTTTTTTAATTTTCCTGTTTATAAATCTATAGGACAGTTAATTGTAATTATTGCAATGCCAATTATATTTTTTGTAAGTGGTTATTTTTCTAAAGTTGATAAAAATACTCAAATAAAAGCTTTTAGTGGAATTTTAATCCCTTATTTTTTATTTTGCACACTATGGATTATTTTCACATTCATTGTTTTTGGTTGGGATTTACCTAAAACTCCTTATTTATTACCCTCAGCAGGTCTTTGGTACTTATTTACATTATTTTTAATGAGATCATTTTTGCCTGTTTTTGTCAGAATTAAGCATATTTTTTGGATTATGATAGCAGGTTCTTTATTAATTGGTTTAATATCATATAGTTCAAATTTTCTATCTATTTTTAAAACTGTTTATTATCTTCCTCTTTTTATGCTTGGATATTATTTTAAAAATTCAGAGTATTATTTGAGTGAATTAGATAATAGAATTAGTAGTGTATTTTTAAAGGTAAGAAACTTTATTGTAAATAATAAAATAATTACTTTTGTGTTTTTAATATTATTTTTAATAGCTTTATCATTTATTTTCGCTGATTTTCCAAAAAACTTCTTTTCTTTTGATATAAGTTATGATGATTTAGGAATCGGTGATAAATTAGGAATGTTATTAAGATTGATAACAATTGTTGCTAGTATAATAGTTGCTATACTACTTAATTATTTAATGCCAAATAAAGAAATGTTTCTTACAAAAATAGGAATGAATTCATTAGCTGTCTATGTTTTACATTTTTACTTTACAAGGTCACTTAAAACTTTTTTCCTTGGCTCATCTTTAGGAGATATAGTATCAAATAACCCATATTTAGCTATCATATATGTAATAATTGCTACTTTAGTAATCACATTCATTCTATCAAGGGATTTTGTGACAAAATCCATTAATAAAGTTATTAATTTATTTGTAAAATTACTTGTGAAACCTTCATAACATATAATGAAAACTTTAATTTTAGCTTAATTGATGTTTAGGCTAATTTAAATTTATTTTATTTAAATTTTTTATTTTAATATCTACTTTAATTTTTATTTGTTATATTTTTGATTTTTTAATTTTTATTATATTTTTTAAGATTTATTATTTTTAATAATTGAATATTATTTATTATATTAGATAATATTTATTATATTAGATGATTTATTATTTTATAAAATGATTTATTATTTTATAAAATATATTTATTATTGCTTTTAAAATAATTTTTCAAAGTTTTTATATATTAGAAGTTTTATTAAATATGATAAATGAATATTTTTAAGTTTTTTTATATAATATCTTGAAAATTCATAAGGGAATATATAAAATATGTAATTTAAAATAATTTTTTTAACAATTAATAATTCATTACATATAATTTTAACTTTGCTATTCAATACATTACAATGGGATGAATTTATGACAAAAAACATTAATACAGAAAACCTTCACAATTCTATAATTAGGCCTAATACAAAATTCAAAAAACCTGAAAGACTATTTAAATACGATAATTTAAGAGGATTCGCAATAATATTAGTTGTTTTTTTCCATGTACTAGATTCTTTTTTTCAATTCCCTTTTTACAGGTCTTTAGGTCAAATAAGTTTAGTTATAGCAATGCCTCTTCTATTTTTCATAAGTGGTTATTTTTCTAAAGTAGATGAAAATACACAAATTAAAGCATTTAATGGTCTTTTTATTCCATTTGTTTTATTTTGTACACTTTGGATTGCTTTTTCTTTTTTTGTATTTGGTTCAGACTTACCTAAAACTCCTTATTTGGTTCCAGCTGCAGGACTTTGGTATTTAATAACTTTATTTTTTATGAGGTCTTTTTTACCAGTATTTACAAAAATAAAACATGTTTTTTGGATCATGGTTGCTCTTGCACTGTTAATTGGATTAGTAAGTCTTAAATCTAATTTTTTAGGAATTCTTAAAGGACTTTATTATTTACCTATTTTTATGTTGGGATATTATTTTAAGAATTCTGATGATTATTTAAATTCAATTAATGTAAAACTTAAAAATATTTTATTAAAATTAAGAGATTTCATTGTAAATAATAAATTATTGATTATTATATTTTTAGGATTGTTTTTATTAGCATTATCATTTATATTCTCAGATTTTCCTAAAAACTTCTTTTCTTTTGAAAAGGGGTATGTTCAATTAGATTTAGGCAAAAAAATTGGAATGTTAATGAGAACGTTAACCCTTTTTTCTAGTATCATAATTGTTATTTTATTAACCTATTTAATGCCAAATAAAAAAACTTTTTTAACAAAAATAGGGGTAAATTCTTTGGCTATTTATATTCTGCATTTCTATTTTACAAGGTCGTTAAAGAATTTTTTCCTAGATTCTAGTCTAGGACAATTTTTATTTACTAATTCTTATTTGGCATTTTTATATGTGATAATAGTAACTGCTTTTATAGTGTTTATATTATCTAGAGATATTGTAACAATATACATGAAAAAATTTATAGATTTCTTTGTCAATTTAGTAGTAAAGCCTAACTGAAAGATTGTCGCAATAAATTTATATATTAACTTATAAATAATTATACTAATTATAATTTAATCAATATAACTAATTATAATTATATTTAATCATATTTATCATAAATAAGTATATAATTATAGTTTAAAATATTATATTTAATCATTATATTATATTAAATTAATCATATTTGTTAGTTTATTTATTGTGCTAAGTTGCAACTTTATTTTTTTATTAAGTTGATTTTATGAAAAACAAATTAAATTTAAAAGAGTTTTCAGTTAAAAATGGATTAATTACAATTAATGTTGATAGTAATCTTGATTATGATCCTGATGTTTTTGAACCTAAGTTAAAAGTTTATTTTAATAATGGTAAACAGAATTTACTACTTCCTATATTACAACGTAAAAGGGCATATTTTTCTTTCAAAAATGAAGACTATGTAACGTTTAATCATAAATTGATAATAAAAGAACTTTTCCCTGATAATAAGTGGAATACTATTAGAATATCATTATTTTTAATTTATGGTAATAAGAAAATTGAAAAAATCCACATAGATCCTAATAATATTGGCTTAGTTAATTTAGATCATAATTATGATTTAAAATTTAGCGAAGACTCTATTTTTTATCTAAAAAGAGTTAAAAATTCACATAATAGAAATATGAAACATTCTACAAAAATGTTTTTGTCATATGTTATAAGAAGTATATCTCTTGTGATTGCAATAGTATTAATTCCTTTTTTTATTTTGGATGCTATATTTATAATGGCTAAAATACCTAATTTAACTTCTTCAGGAGGGTTATTATATTTAGAAGATCCTAATCCATTAAAGAGGGGTTTAAGACACATTTTATGGAGAATATCACGTTTTTCAAATATAGGAATTGAAAATAGCTTTATTATTTTTAAAAATAAAATGATTAATATAGGTTATCATCTTGTAAGAAAAGTTTCAAAGAAAAAGAATAGAATAATGTTTGTTTCAGAAAGAGATGTAAAAATAACTGGAAATCTTAAATTTATTTATGAAGAACTTCAAAAATATGATAATATTTCTATGGAGATTTCTACTTGTAATCAAAGTTTTCCAACAACTTCTTTTAAACATAGAATAAAGACATATATTCAAATGGCTCAAGCAGATGTTATTTTGTTGGATGCTTATTTTAAAAAAATGAACTATTTTAATATTACGGACCAATATTTAATTCAAGTTTGGCATGCCTGTGGAGCATTTAAAACCTTTGGATTTTCACGCTTAGGAAAACCAGGAGCTCCAAAATTAAATGATACTGCCAATAGAAAATATGATAATGCTATTGTTTCAAGTTCTAGCATCATTGACTGTTATGCTGAAGCATTTGGTATTTCTAATGAAAAAGTTTTACCTTTAGGGGTTCCAAGAACAGACGTATTTTTTGATGATGATTATGCAAAATCAGCTAAAGAAAAATTTTATAATAGATACCCTAATTTAGAGAATAAGAAGATAATTCTTTTTGCTCCGACTTATAGAGGAGGAAACAGAAAAAATGGTTATTATCCTATAAATGCTTTTAACCCTGTTGAATTGTACAATGAACTAGGAGATGGATACGCAATAATAATGAAACATCATTTTTTTGTAAAGGATCATTTTAAAATTCCTAATGAATATAAAGACAATATAGTTGATATAGATATTACAGAAGATATTAATGATTTGTTATTTATAACTGATATTTTGATCAGTGATTACTCTTCGGTAGTATTTGAAGCAGCATTATTAGACATTCCAATGCTATTTTATGCATTTGATTTAGAAAATTATATTTCTGAGCGTAGTTTTTATTATGAATATAAAACTTTTGTTCCAGGCAAAATTATATATTCTCAAGAAGGAATTTTAAATTCAATTAAAAATAATGATTTTGAAGATTATAAAATAAATAGTTTTAAATCTAAATTTTTTGATTATCTCGATGGTAAATCAACTGAAAGAATTATTAATCTGATTTTTGAGAAATTAAATCAAAATAAATAGATAGAATAATTTTCATGATTTTTAGTTTAAGTAATAATGATTCTTTTTTATTTTTTATTTTTTATTTTCTTTTCTAATCTTTTTAAAAAACCCTTTTTTTGAACATTAGGACTTTTTTTATTTTTTATATGAAATGGTGGTTTGTAAGTATATACTTCTTTTTGGGCAGAATATTTGATTCTTGATAATAATTCTTTTTGGTTAATACCATATTTTTCTGAGTATATTTGTTCAACAATCCCTCCTATTTCATTTTGTTTTTCTTTTTTTGCAATTTCAGGATTTGGATATTCTTTAGTAACATCTATCCTATTGTCTTTAAAAAATTTAATTAGTTTGTTATAGTTAGTTTTAGAAGCTTGATTGAATTTTTTCCAATCAGAGTTTTCTACAATATTTTCGATTGATGTTTTATTATTTATATGATTAATAGATATTGAAGGAATTTTGTGGCAGTCAGCTATTTCTTGGGTTCTTGAGTCATGTATAATTAATGTTGCAGGTATTCGTGCATTCAATGCAGCTATTGTTCCATGTAATCTTGTTCCAATTGCATACTCATAATTTTTTAATTCATTGATCCAACTTCTAGAATCTATCGGAAAAATAGCCTTATTTTTGTTTAATATTTTCGTGTAATAATCTCTTACATGCTCTCTTCCAATATCTTTTAAATCTTCTCCAAACAAGATTAATCTTAAATCAACAATATCTTGCATGAAATATTTGTAATTTTTATATTTATTAATAGTCTTTTCTACAAAATTAGCATATTTTTTAACAGAAGGTGTTATATTAAGGGCTATTTTCGAATCATTATTAATTTCAGGAGGAGTTATATTGTATTCTGGTCCGTTTAAATAAATTGATGGGCATCCTAAAACATTTATTTCATTTTCATCAAAACCTAGCCTGCTTAAATATTTAAAGGTCAATTCACCTCTAACACCCACTGATTTAGATTTTTCTAATATTGCCCTTACAAATTTTTCCATAGTTTCATTTGTTTTGGTATCGTTGAAGTTATTAGCATCTAAACCAATACCAATTCCTAGTCCTAAAACACATATTGGAATATCTAAATTCTTTATTAATGTTGTTATTCTTTTAACATGATTTATTTGTGTTGGTTTTAAAAAATCAGCAGCAGGAAGTACAAATGCATCAAATTCACTATTTATTGTTTCAGCAACATTCTTTTTATAAGATTGCCTTGATCCAAGCAAATAGCTATCTGGAGTTATAGAAGTATTTGGTGTTGAAATTAGTTTATAAACAGAATCAGAGATTAAATAGAACCCTACATTATGTCCAAATATGCTTCTTTTTCTGTATGAAAATGTTGTTTCAGGTGAAAAACTTTCAAAATAATCTTTTCCTGCACGAATTAGAATATTTTTTATATATACCACCATCTTAATAAAATTTTAATAGTTTTAATTTTAATAGCTTTAATTTCAATAGTTTTAGTCTCGATAACTTTAATTTCAATTTTTTGTTATTTATATATTTAAATAAGCATTTGTATTAAATTATTTTAATATACTTTTTTATCTTTTGAAAAAATTCTTTATTTTTTTTATAGAACTATTATCTTTACTAATAGGAACTATTTTTTCATTTGCAACGAAAAATGGAGGCTTATATTCCCCTTGTTTTTTATTTGCTAGGTAATCAATTCTAGATAAAATCTCTTCATCATTTATACCTGTATTTTTAGAATAAATCTGTTTAGGTATTTTTGGAATCTCAATTTCTTTTTCTTTTTCTCGAATAATGGGGTTTGGATATTCATTGACTGTACCAATTTTATTTTCTTTAAAGAAATTAATTAATTTCTTATAATTTTTTTCAGAAGAATTATTAAAAGCTTCCCAATTTGTGTTATTTGCAACTTCTTTTAAAGATGTATCTTTAGAAATATCTTCAATTTTTATATATGGTATTTTATGATGATCTGCAATTTCTTGTGTTCTAGAATCATGAACAACTAATGTTGATGGGACTCTAGCATTTAATGACGCTATAGTTCCATGTAATCTTGTTCCAATTGAATAATCAAAATTTTCCAATTCATTGATCCAACTTCTAGAATCTATTGGAAAAATAGCTTTATTTTCTTTTAGTATTTTATTATAATAATTTCTTGGTCTTTGTCCACCAGGACCCCACTCTTCTCCATATAATATTAATTTTAAGTCCCTAATATCTTGCATGAAGTATTCATAATTTTTATAATTTTTAATAGTTTTATTTACAAAACCCCCATATTTTTTTACAAAAGGAGTTATATTCAGTGCTATTTTTGAATCTTTATTAATTTCTGGAGGTTTAATATTATATTCTGGACCGTTTAAATAGACTGATGGGCATCCTAAAACTTTTATTTGGTCTTCATTAAATCCCAATCTATTTAAATATTTAAAGGTTAGGTCACCTCTAACTCCTATTGAGTTAGATTTATCTAATATTGAAGAGATGAAATTCTTAACAACTTTGTTAGTTTTGTCATGATTAAATTTACCAACGTCTAATCTAACACCGATTCCAAGTCCTAATACACATATAGGAATCTCCAAATTTTTTATCAACGAAGTTAACCTTTTCATATGTCCAATTTGTTTTGGCTTTAAAAAATCCGCAACAGGAAGTACAAATGCATCAAATTCACTATTTATAGTTTCAGCAACATTCTTTTTATAAGATTGCCTTGAACCAATCAAATAGCTATCTGGAGTTATAGATGTATTTGGTGTTGAAATTAGTTTATATACTGAATCAGAAATTAGATAAAATCCTACATTATGTCCGAAAGTACTACGATTTCTAAAAGACAATGTAGCTTCAGGAGAAATGTTTGTAAAATAATCTTTTCCTGCTCTAATTAAAATATTTTTCATTAAATTCATTCCCCATAAAAAATAAAAATAGAAAACTAAGTTTTATGCATGTTGATTAAGACTTTATATACTTTAGTTTTTTATAATACTTTAGATTGTAAATTATGATAAGTAATTATAATATATAGGTGCCGGTATAAATACTTCACGAAGATTGAATATGTATGTCCCGTTTTAATTGAAATGCTGGATAGTTAGTTGTATATATTTTTGACTAATAACAGTAAAATTATTATATTAAAATGTTGTTTGATGAGATATTGAACTTGTATTGAATAGATAATTTAATTAAATTATATATTTTGGTTTAGTTATCACTTAAATGTTTGAAAATTTATAATAATATTAGGTGTCATTTTATAGAAACTTATAAATTAGAATAAAATAATTTATACTATAAGTAAACTATATATTTTTTAATAAAAAACTATATTTATATCAATAATTTTAGTATATATTAATATTTACAATATTAGAATCTACAATACTAAATTTTAAAATATTGAAATTTTATAATAAATATTATATATAAATATTATATATTTTTATTAATTTTACCAGCAATTTAATGAAACAGGAGATACTATGATATTTGCAGCTATATTAGCAGGTGGAACTGGAACTAGGATGGGAAACATTGGAAAACCTAAACAATTTCTTTTATTAGGTGATAAACCAATTATAATACACACAATAGAAAAATTTTATATAAATCAAAATTTTGAGGGAATCATTGTTTTATGTCCAAAACAGTGGATTAATCATACAGAGGATCTCATATCAAAATATATTCCAAATTCAAAGTCAATAAAAGTAATTGAAGGTGGAAATCTTAGAAATGACACCATAATGAATGCAATTTCATATATTGAGAATAATTTTGATATAAATGAAGATTCGGTTATTGTAACTCATGACTCTGTGAGACCTTTTTTAACCCATAGAATAATTGAAGAAAATATTAAATATACAAAGAAATATGGTGCTTGTGATACTGTAATTCCTGCTACAGATACTATTGTAAAAAGTGAAAATAGTAAATTTATTAGTAGTATTCCAAATAGAAAACATATGTATCAAGGACAAACACCACAATCATTCAAAATTAATAAGTTAAAAAATCTTTATAATAATGTTCCTGAAGAACAAAAAGAAATATTGACTGATGCATGTAAAATATTTTCAATAAACAATGAGAAGGTATTTCTTGTTAAAGGAGAAATAACTAATATTAAAATTACATACCCTCATGACTTAAGAGTTGCTAATTCTATTTTAAAATAATTTTGTGCGGATTTAAACATTATTAAATTAAAAAATAATTAAGTTAAGAAATAATTAAATAAGAAATTAAGTTAAGAAATAATTAATGAATAATATGTGAATTTAGATATTCTGAATTTTTAGAGTGAAATAATGATTAACATTATATATAGATTGGTTTCTCCAAAACTGTTTGAGGAAGTTTATGATGAGGTAACTGATTTAGATAATAAAGTAGTTGTAAGGCCGACTCATTTATCAATATGTCAGGCTGATCAAAGATATTTTCAAGGAAATAGGGATCCTGAAACTTTAAATGAAAAATTACCTATGGCATTAATTCATGAAGGAATAGGAGAAGTAATTAATGATAATACTGGAACTTTTAATGAGGGAGATTTAGTTGTTATTATTCCAAATACTCCTACTGAAGAAGATGATATAATAGCTGAAAACTATTTAAGATCAAGCAATTTCAGAGCTAGTGGTTTTGATGGATTTATGCAGGATTATATAATTTCTGATCCAGATAGACTTGTAAAAATATCAAAAGATATTAATAGAGAAGTAGCTTCATTTACAGAACTTATTAGTGTTAGTGTTCATTCAATTGATAGATTTTCTAATTTTTCACATAAAAGAAAAAAGATAATTGGAGTTTGGGGAGATGGAAATTTAGGATATATAACCTCTCTTTTACTTAAAATATTCTTTCCAGAATCCAAAATTATAGTATTTGGAAAAAACAATGAAAAATTAAATTTGTTTACATTTGCTGATGAAACATTCAGAATAAATGAAGTTCCAGATGAAATAAAAATAGATCATGCATTTGAATGTGTTGGTGGGAGGGGTTCCCAACCAGCTATTAATCAAATAATAGATTTAATAAATCCTGAAGGATCAATATCTCTTTTAGGTGTTTCTGAATATGATGTACCAATGAATACAAGGATGATATTAGAAAAAGGATTACTTTTATTTGGAACAAGTAGGAGTGGTCGTAGTGATTTTATTAAAACAATTGAAATTTTTAAAGAACACCCAAAAGTATTAAAATATTTGGATAATATTATAAATGATATTATTGAAATTAGAACTCTTAATGATATTAATCTAGCTTTTGAAAAAGATTTTAATTCTAGCTTTGGAAAAACTGTTTTAATTTGGAATAAATAGCATTTTTTTTTGATGGTTTCAATATTGTAGTATTAAATATTAAAAATCAATAATCAGTTATTTATTAATTAAATTTATAATATCTTTTATTAAAAATATAAATTATTAAAAATTATAATAATTAATAACTATTTAGTAGATATAATAAAACAAACTAATATTATATAATTATTTATGTTATAATGGATTTAGAATATAATATAAAATTCTATAATTAACTTAGGTTTATAATTAAGTTTATATTATAATAACTACTAAAGTTTATAATTTAAAACTTATTTTAGATTATATAAATTAAATATTATATTATCAATATTTTAAATACTATATTTATCAAATTAGATTAATATAACATTATTGATTGATCATTAATAAAATATTAAATTGTTTAATCATTAATAAAAATAAACTATTTAATTATTAATAAAAAACATCTTGAAATCATTAAATTTTCTTGATTGGAGTTAATCTATGGCTTTTGAAAATATTATGGATAATAGATTTATTCAAAACTTTATGAAGTACAGATATCTACTGTATGAGCTTGTTAAAAAGAGTGTGAAGTTAGAGTATAGGAGATCGTTTTTAGGTGTTTTTTGGGTTTTTTTAAGTCCATTACTATATACAATAGTTTTAAGTATAGTATTCTCTACATTTCTAGGGAAATCTGTTGAAAATTATCCAGTTTATCTTTTATGTGGTCGATTAGCATTTGACTTCTTTTCAGGAGGATCGAAAGCGGCTTTAAATTCATTAAAAAAAGCTACTATTATTAAAAGAATTTATGTTCCAAAATATGTTTATCCATTAGCTAGTGTTCTTGGAAAATATGTTACTTTTATAATGTCTTTAATAGTTTTAGCTCTACTTGTAATTGTTACAGGTGTTGTATTAACTTGGCATATCTTTTTTGTGATAATACCTTTTGTACTTTTATTTTTCATGACATTGGGTGTGGGATTAACTCTTGCTACTATTGTAATGTTCTTTAGAGATGTTCAACATTTGTGGGGAGTTTTTACAACCTTACTAATGTGGGGTAGTGCATTATTTTATCCAGTATCAGTTGTTCCAGAAAAATATCAATTTATTTTTGTTTATAATCCTTTATTTCAAGTAATTGATATGATTAGAAGATCTGTAATATATGGTCAGGCATATGATCCATTTCAAGTTTTTTATGTTCTTGGAGTTACTATATTTTTCTTAACGATTGGAATTATCCTTTTATATAAATATCAGGATAAATTTATACTATATATCTAGGTGATAATTTGAGTGATAAGGTTATTACTGTAAATGATGTTTCAGTAAGATTTAATCTAAAAAAACAAGGTAAAATTAGTTTAAAAAATTATTTTAAAAACCTTAAAAATAGAGAACTAATGTTTCAAGAGTTTTGGGCACTTCAGAATATTACCTTTGGTGTAAATAAGGGTGATCGACTAGCTATTCTGGGTTTAAATGGTGCAGGAAAAAGTACTTTACTTAAAGTAATTGCTGGTGTTATGAAACCAACTAAAGGTTCTGTTGAAACAAAGGGTAGGGTAGTGCCTCTTTTAGAATTAAGTTCTGGTTTTGATAGAAGATATACTGGCCGTGAAAATATATTTTTAAGAGGAGCTACTTTAGGATTTTCTACAAAATACATGGAAGAACGTTTTGATGAAATTGTTGACTTTGCTGAAATAAGGAAATTTTTGAATGTTCCTGTTTCAAATTATTCTTCTGGAATGAGAGCAAGGTTAGGGTTTTCAATTTCTACTATGGTTAATCCAGATATTCTCATATTAGATGAAGTTCTTTCGGTTGGTGATGCTAAATTTAGAAAGAAAAGTTTTAAAAAGATGATGGGGATGATTGAAAATAAGGATACTACTGTTCTTTTTGTTTCTCATTCAATAAAACAGGTAGAAAAATTATGTAATAAAGCAATACTTCTTGAAGATGGTAATTTAAAAATGTTTGGGGATGTAAAAGAAGTTGTGAAAGTTTATAAAGAAAAATATTAGGTAATATAGAAATATTAGATGATTAAAAGGTTAAAAAATGAATTTTAAGTATAAATTATTTGCTATTGTATTTAATTTTTTTAACTTTTTTCCAATTAAAAAAGATGAAATTTCATTTATAATAGAAGGTAATTCATTTGATGGTAATTTAAAACATATTAAAGAAGAATTAGATTCTAGAGGCTATTTTAAATATAATTTCATTTATAAAGATAAATTTTCTTTTAACAAAATTAAATCATTTAAACTTTTTTTTGAAATGATCTTCTTTTTATTAGAATTTTTCATTATCAAAACATATAAATTATCTAAATCTAAATATATATTTTTGAATGATAATTTTTTTCCTATGGCATATATGAATTTTAGTGAAGATACTCTTGTTATACAACTTTGGCATGCTCCTGGTGCTTTTAAAAAATTTGGGTTTGAAATATTAGATGATGATAACATTAAAGATTTATTTAAATTAATCGGACCTAAAATTAATTATTTGTTTGTTAGTTCTAATAATGTTTCTAAAATTTATCAAAGAGCTTTTTGTGTTGATGAAAATAAAGTATTAGCTCTTGGAACTCCTAGAATAGATTATTATTTTAATAAAAATAATAATAATTCTGAAAATATTATGAAAATTAAGAATAAATTTGAAAAAACTTATCCTGAGATTAAAGATAAAAAAATAGTATTGTATGCCCCTACTTTTAGAACAAATAAAGAATTAAATGACAATATTTCTAACCATTTCAATGGTGATCTTTTTCAGAGGGATTTAGGGGACAAATATTGTCTTTTTTTTAAATCACATCCAAAATTTAATATTTCCAAGATTAATAATTCTATTGATGTAAGCGAATATGAAAATCTACAAGAATTATTATTAATTTCAGATATTTTAATCACAGATTATTCATCAGTAATGATAGAATATTCTATACTTTCTAAACCAATTATTTTTTATCCTTTCGATTTAGATTATTATTCTAATAATGAAAGAGGATTTTATTTTGATTATAGTAATGTTCCTGGCCCTATAGCTAAAAATACTAGAGATATTATCAATATAATCCAAAATAATCATTTTGATATAGGTAAAATTGATAGTTTTTCAAATAAAAACCATGAATATTTAGATGATAAATCTTCTAAAAGAATTATTGACTATTTATTTAGAAAAGAATAACTGATCTATTAATTTATTTTTTCAATTTATTTCTTTTAATATAATATTCAATTAATATTCAAATAAGTATTTTATTTAAATAATTAAATAATATTTAAATAATCTGAAATTCAATATTATAAATTATAAAAACTAATTAATTTGATAATCTAGATAAACTAAACAATTTAAAATAATTTATTGATAGTGTGCTTATGAATCCGAAAATCCAAATTGATGAATTGAGTATTTTGGATAACTTTTTAAATTTATCTTTAAAAATAGAATTTAAAAGTCCAAATGAATATAATCCCTATCTAAAAATTATTTTTTCTAATTCAATTGAAAATAGAAGAATTCCTTTTAAAATTAGGAGCTTTTTTAGAGACAATATTTCTAATAACTGTTTTATATTAGCTAGTGAAACTTTTGAAATAAATCATATTTTTTGGAATAAGGATTTTATCGATGATATAAATATTAGCATTAGTTTAATATATGGAAATGATTTCATTGAAGAATTTTTAATAGATAAAACAAATTCTAACTTTAATTTTACATTAAAAGATAATGATTATGATCCAAAAATAGATAATAATTTATTAAAACTTGAAGCTAGAAAAGATATACTAAAAAAAAAGTGGAATAATAGAAATAAGCTTACTTATAAATCAATAAGCTTTTTGGAAGGTTTTTTTTTATTCATACTTTCTATTCTAGCATTTCCTATTTTTTTTCTTGATGGATTTTTAGCTTCTAAAGGCTTAAAAAATAAATCTCCATTTTATTTAAAAGGAAAAAATACTTTTAAGTCAATATTACTTCATATAAATTGGAAAACTTTAAATTTTTCTGGATTTATATATGGTAAAAGATCATTTAAGATAACTATAATGAAATTTTTATATATTTTTTTTAGAACGAAAAAAATTAAAGAAAACAAAATATTGTTTTTATCTGAAAGAAGAAATGATTTATCTGGAAATTTTGAATTTATATTTGATATTTTTAAAAGTAATGATAAATTAGAGATATCAAAATTCTTAATTGATAAAAAAATAAAGGATCTAAGCTTTTCTGAAATGATTACTTTTGTTAATTCAATATCTACTTCTAAAATTATTCTTTTAGATGATTTTTATCCTAATATTCATAATTTCCAACTGAAAAAAGGTATTAAGCTTTTTCAACTATGGCATGCAGTTGGAGCATTTAAAACATTTGGTTTTTCAAGATTAGGAATGTCTGGTGCAGCTAATCAGGATTCTCCAAACCATCGAAGCTATGATTATGCAATTGTCAGCTCAAAAAATATAAAAAGATTTTATAGTGAGGGTTTTGGTATTTCTGATGAGAAAGTTATAGTTACAGGGATTCCGAGAACAGATATATTCTTTGATGAAGAATATGGGGAGAAAATTATAAATAAAATTTATAAACAACACCCTATTTTAAAAAATAAGAAAGTTATTTTATTTGCCCCTACTTTTAGAGGAGAAGGCAAAGATGATGCTTATTATCCAAAGGATAAATTTAATATTGAGACTTTTTTTGATTTATTAGAAGATATCGATAAAGATGAAGATGATTATTTATCCAATTGCATTTTAATAGTAAAACATCATCCTTTTATAAAAGAAAAAATGAATATTCCAAAGAAATACAAAGACCGGGTATTGGATTTATCAAGATATACAGAAATAAACGATTTATTGTTCATCACAGATCTTTTAATTACAGACTACTCCTCAGTTATCTTTGAAGCATCAATCTTAAATATTCCAATGCTATTTTATTCATATGATCTAGAAGAATATTCTAAAGATAGAGGATTTTATTTTGATTATAGAATTTTTGTTCCAGGAAAAATAGTTTTTAATCTTAAAGACTTAGTTAAAGCGATTTATCATAATGATTTTGAAACATTTAAAGTTCAAAAATTCAAAAATATGTTTTTCAATGATTTTGATGGTAAATCTTCATATAGAGTGGCTAATCTAATTTTAAAACTACTCAATAATGAATTTAATAATAAATAACTAATAATAACTAACAATAACTAATAATAATATTAAAAAAGATAATAATAAACAAATATAAAAATATTAGATTAGAAAATGAATTAATATTAAAATTTAAAATAGTTTAATTTATTTTTGGAATGAGAATATATGGAAAAAATGCTAATTCGTTGTGGAACCTCTCCTTTAGATAACTTTAATCCTTCAAAAATGATTGTTAGAAATTCTATTGGTAATAATATTGGTAATTTAGCATATCAATTTTCAATATTTAGGGCATTGCTTAAAAAAGATGTTTCTCTAGTTTCTGATTATTATGGTGTTGATCGTGGATATATAACCTCAGTAAACTCTAGAAAAATTAATAAAAATTATTCTGCTTATATTTGTCCAATGGCAAATTCTTTTCGAGATAATTTTATTAAAAAGTTAAATAGATTCACAGAACTCTTTAAAAGTTTAGATATTCCAATTATTATTCCTGGTATTGGTCTTAGTGCAGATTTAAAAAGTGATGGATATGAAAATTTCTCATTTGATCAAGATGTTATTAATTTTGTGGATAGTATATCTGAAAATGGAAATATAGTAGGAGTTAGAGGTAATATCACTGGAAACTATCTCTCAAATTTAGGTTTCACTAAAAATGAATTCATGGTTATTGGTTGTCCTTCAATGTTCACTTTTGGCAATCATTTAAAAATCAAAGATTTTATAATTGATGAAAATTCTAAAATATCTTTAAATTCTGCTCCATATGGTCATTTAATTGAAAAAATCATTTCAAAAACTATGAATGAGTTTTTAAATTATTATTTTATTCCTCAAACTAAAAGTGAGCTAAAATTATGCTATTTAGGAAAACCTTCTTTAAAATTTAGAAATCACAATTACCCTACAAATATGGAATCAGATTCTTATAAAAATAACCGTGTTAGAGTGCCAATAAATGTTTATACATGGATTAGATTTTTAAAATCTGTTGATTTAAGTTTTGGAGCAAGGTTACATGGAAATATCATGGCGACCATTTCTGGAACACCAAGCATAATGATTGTTAAAGATGCTCGTATGAAAGATGTATCTGAATATCATGATTTAACAAGGATATATAAAGAGGACCTTAATGAGTTAAATTCTATACAAGATATCATAGATAATGTTAATTTCAAATCCGCTGAAAAGAATCATGAAAAACTTTTTAAAAATTATTTAAAGTTTTGGAAGAAAAATAATATAAAAACTGTTTTTGATCAAGATATAAATATTAAAAAAGTTTATATAGATAACTTCATTGAAAAGATTCCTTATATACCTCCTGTAGAAACTATTTCAAACCTTGAAAAAGAAGAATTTAATAATCGTATTAAAGAATATAGGTCTGAAAAAAAGATATGGAAAAATAAAAAATTTCAAATTAAAAAGAAAAATGAATTTGAACAGATTAAATCTATGAAAATAGGTAAAAATAAAATATCTAAATTAATTAATTTTTATAAAAAATATAATTATTGGTAGATGTTTAATATGAAATATAATATTAATCATATTAATATCAATAATGTTAAGAAATTTAATATTAAAAATTAGTCAATCTTTAGTTTACTAATTCTAATTATTTTATTAAAACTTTTAAATAAATTTGGTTTGTTTTATTTTTAAATAATAAAAGATTTATATATGTTTTAAATTAATATATTTATAGTTATATTTATTTTTTATTTTTTTCATAGTAAAGGGCTATTTAATAGCTATTTTTATGGTTCATCATGATAAACAATTTAATATATAATTGGGAGGCATTAAGATTAATTACAGATTTTCAATAATTTTACCAGCTTATAATGTAGAAAATCATATTAGGGATACTTTAAATTCTTTGGTTAATCAATCTTTTCAAGATTTTGAAGTTATTCTCGTTAATGATGGTTCCACTGATTCAACTCAAGATATAATTAATGAATATTGTAATAAATATTCTAATTTTAAATATATTTATCAAGAAAATCAAGGAGTAGCTGTTGCTCGTAATAATGCATTGAAACTAGTAACTGGAGAATATATTGGATTTTTAGATCCTGATGGGGATCTTTTTTTTGAAGAAGCTCTTTATAATATTAATGAAACTATAAAATTTCATAAATCACAAAATACCATTCCTGATCTGATTATTGGTCCTCAAACTTCTTTTGATACATGGTCAAGAAGAGAATATAAAAATGCTAAAATACTTTCTCACTTAGATAATATTCTTCCTCATGATGAAAAAATAATTTGGACTATGTTGATACTAAATAAAATGTTTAGAAGAGAAAAACTCATTGAAACTGGAGTTAAAATGCCTCTTTTAACTCACTCTAGTGATGCTGGCTTTTTTTTCTCCTATCTATATCAGTGTGATAAAATTGTAGGCTGCCCTCACGATTTTTTATTATATAAAAAGAGATTATTCTCTGATGATTCTTCACTTTCACAAGATTCAAATTTAGATTCTGTTAATTCTTACTATAAATCTTATAAAATTATTTTAAACACTTTCCAAGAGTATTGTGATAAATATAAGATTAAATTAATTAAACAAGGGAGAAAAAGTGAGATAGCGGGATTTAATAGATATATGTTGAATTATATTGATACTTTAAGATACAAAGAGTGTACTGCCTTATTTATAAAGATAACATACAGATTTTTTTGGAAAAGTGATGATAAAACATTGAAGAGAGTTAAAGAAATAATTGATGAGCTAAAAGAAGATATGTTTCCTCCAACTTGGGAGAAATGTGTAAAGAGTAATAATGATTTAAATCTTAACAGTTTGATTACTAGTCATGAAGAAATGGCTAAAAACCCAATAATTTCAATTGTTTTAGGCAACTTAAAAGTAGATTCAAATAAAGATTCAGACATTAATAACTTTAATATTAATAAAACTTCTTTAAATAGAATTATTCATAATATTTATAATTCTCATTTTCCCGCATTTGAATTAATAGTTTCCAATGAATTTAAATCAATTTTAGATGATAATGTAATTAATAAAGAAAATATTAAGTTTATTGAGTCTAATTATAGTCATGATTTTAAAAACAAAGCCATTGAATTATCTAAAGGAAAATATATGATTTTTATTGAGGAAGATATTCTATTTTCTCCAAATTTATTTAAAAAAATGTTTGATAAGATTAACATAAGCGATTATGATTGGGTTATGGATCCAATGTGTTCTGTTATAGAAGACAAATTCTCAAATAATGATACTTATAATGTTAATATGTTTTCTAAAAGAGAATTAATAAATTCTAATACAGAATATGATTGTTTTTTATCGGATAAACTATTCAATAAGGAATTTTTAAAAAATAACGATTTTAAATTTTCTAATGATATTCAAGTAGATATTAAAAGACTTTATGAAATTGGCAAATATAAAAAAATAAATGCAAATTTTATTTTAACAAATAATGAATACTTAAAAACTCCTTTTATATCTTTAATTATTGATTATATGGATATATCTAATGAAAATCTCAATAAGTTACTTGAATCAATTTATACTCAGAATTTTAATTCTTTTGATGTTATTTTAAATGGAAAATTGAAATCTAAAATTAATGAAGAATTTTTAGAAAAATCAAACTTATCTATTCTAGAAACTGTTGAAAAATTTAACTTTAAAAAAATAGCTATAGAAAGATCTAAATCAAAATATGGATTTTTCATTGATATTCCACTATATTTGGGCTCAAATTCATTAAAAAATCTTTTCTTTGATATTGAAAAAAAACAACTAAACATTAAAAGATCAGATAAAATTAGATACGCGTTTACATCTTCTCCTTTTTATTATTTTAATGATAATGATGGCGATAAAAAATTAATAAAAATTTTTTCTTCAAATTTATTAGCTTATACATACAAAGATTTAAATTATTCTTCTTATAAGTCAAGGTTCATGATTTTTGATCTTTATTTATCAAATAAACTTTTTAATTTAGATATACTAATTGAAAATGATGTATATTTTGAAAATCCTCATGAAGATGTTTTAAACTTCTACAAAAACTTTAAATTCTCTAAAATTAATCAAAAATCTATATTAACTTCTTTAAATCAGAAAAATCTTTTTAAATCAGGCTTTGGTAATAGAAAAATACCTTTTTTGATTAACTTTCAATATTATGTTCATAAGTTTATATTTTCTATAATTATTTTGAGAAGAAATTTAAAAAATATTGCTAATTAATATTATAAACATTACTAATATTAAAATTAAACATTAATATTAAAGATAATAATATTTATTATAAATTATTAAGTTGTTATTATAGTATCTATTATCATATAGTATCTACTATTATCATGCTTATTATTTAAGATATCCACAGGTGATTTTATGGAAATTTCTGTTGTTATTCCTAATTATAATGGTAATAAATTTCTTAAAGGGTGTTTAGATTCATTGAAAGAAGAAAAAACTCATAAATTGCAAATTATTCTTGTTGACAATGCTTCTATAGATAGTTCAATAGAAATTTTCAAATCATATCTCGAAAAAAACAATGAAAATATTGAATATCATTTAATAGCTAATAATTCTAATCTTGGATTTTCTAAGGCTGTAAATCAAGGAATTGAATTAGCTGTGAGTCTTGGAAGTGAATATGTTTGTTTATTGAATAATGATGTTGAAATTGATTTTAACTTTTTTAATAGATTATTTAATGCTATAAATAATGATAAAGAGATTTTTAGTGTAAGTTCTAAGATGTTACAATATGATAGTCCAGATTTAATTGATGATGCTGGTGATGAATATACTTTACTTGGCTGGACAAAAAAATCAGGTGATGGATTAGATAAATCAATAACAAGGTATTCAAAGCCACGAGAAATATTTAGTAGCTGTGCAGGAGCTGCATTATATAGAACATCAATTTTAAATGAAATTGGATATTTTGATGAGAATTTTTTTGCATATATGGAAGATGTAGATATTGGGTATAGAGCTAGAATATTTGGATACAAAAATGTTTATTCTCCTGATGCTATTGTTTATCATATTGGAAGTGGGTCAAGTGGAAGTAAGTATAATGAGTTTAAGATACCTTTAGCTGCTCGTAATAACATATGGGTTATATATAAAAATATGCCTTGGCCTCAAATAATACTAAATATAGGATTTTTAGCTATTGGATTTTTAATAAAATATATTTTTTTCATTAGGAAAGGCTATGGGGATTTATATTTAAAAGGGTTAAAAGAAGGAATAAAAAATAGAAATAAAATAAAAAAAATAGATTTTAAAAGAAATAACTTAAAAAATTATTTTAAAATTCAATGGAGACTAATAATCAATACATTTAAACTTATTTACAAATGATTATAGAATTACTCTGATTATAAGGTAATCTGATTATAAACGTATCTGATTATGGAATTATAGTGATTATATGGATTTATCAATAATAATTGTTAATTATAAGACTTATGAATTAACAAAAAATACAATTAATTCTGTTTTAGAAACAACAAACTCATCTTATGAGATTTTCCTAGTTGACAATAATTCTCAAGATGGGAGCTATGAAAAATTAAAATCTTATTTTTCTCATTTTTCAAATGAAGATTTCAATGGAAAGATAAATTTTATACATAATTCAACTAATCAAGGATTTGCTGCTGCTAATAATATAGCTATTAAAAAATCTAAAAGGGACTTTATTCTTCTTTTAAATTCTGATACTATTGTAAAAGATGATTCAATCGATGATTGTTTAAAATTTATAAAGAATCATAATGATGTTGGGGCTGTTGGTTGTAAGATTCTTTTACCTAATGGTGATTTAGATAAATCTTGTAAACGTAGTTTTCCAAATCCTAAAAATTCTTTTTACAAGCTTTTTGGTTTTAATAAGATTAAAAATTCTAATTCTGATGATTATAATTTAGATAATCTTGATGATAATGGAGTTTATGAGGTAGATAGCTTAGTTGGAGCGTTTATGCTTGTTAGAAAGGTAGCTATAAATGAAGTGGGTCTTTTAGATGAAGATTATTTTATGTATGGTGAAGATATTGATTGGTGTTATAGAATAAAAAGTGTTGGTTGGAAAATTATATACTATGGAAAATCTGAAATTATACACTATAAAGGTGCAAGTAGCAAAAAACAAAAATCTAAGCTAATATATGAGTTTTATAGGGCTATGTATCTTTTTTATAATAAACATTATTATAAGAAATACTCTTTTTTTACTAGATTATCGGTATATTTAGGTATAATCTTTCTTTTAACGATTAAATTATTTTTAAATGTTTTTAAGAAATGATGCTGATTTTAATTTCTATAAATATTAAATAATTAGTATTCATCATTGTATTTATATAAATTTATTTAGATTACAATAATGATATAAATAATAGTAATTATATTATATAATTGTATAATTATTTAACATATTAAAATATTATAATTTATATTAGTTTATATTTAATTTATATTCAAGCTATATTTAATCTATATCAATTTAGATTAGTTTATATTTAATTTAAATTAATTCATATCAATATATTAATAGGGATATCATGATAAAACAAAACCAAAGACTTTTAAATGTTATATTAATTACAACTGACGCTTTAGTGGTTGTTTTAGCATTTATTGCTGCTTGGTTTTTAAGATTTAAAACAACTATTTTTGGACCTTTGGGAGGTTTTCTTCCATTTGAAAATTATTTGTTACTTGCACTTTTTATTATTCCATTGTATTTAATTTTTTACTATTTTTCAGGGTTATATAAACCTTTTAGAAATCAATCAAGTATAATATCTGAGGCTACAGAGATTTTTAAAGTTAATTTAATGGCTTTCATAGTTTTAATTGCATTATTATTTATTATAGATGAACCTAACTATTCAAGGAAGTTAATTTTTGTGTTTGCTTCTTTTAGTACTGTTTTTGCTATAATTGAAAGAGCAATATTTAGATCTATATTAAAACATATTAGATCCAATGATAAAAATCTTAAACATATTTTAATTGTTGGGGATGGGGACTTAGCTATTAAATTTGCTAAAAAAATCATATCTAAGAAATATTTAGGTTACTCTATTAGTGGATTTTTAGGTTCTCATCATAAAATTGGCCATACGATTGATGGAACTAATGGGGCTTCTGTTATTGGGTCAATAGGTGATTTAAATGATTTTTTAGTTAATAATCAATATGATAGGGTTATAATAGCTATTCCTCTCAAATATTATGATAATTTGACTATGTTGGTGGATATTTGTGAAAATCATGGTGTAAAAGCTGAGATAATTCCTGATTATTATAGATATTTCCCTGCAAAGCCTTCTGTCGACATGATTGATGAATTACCTATTATAAATATTCGTTATGTACCTTTAGATGATGCTTTAAATAGATTTATGAAAAAAGTCTCTGATATTGTGATATCTTTAATTGCTATTGTTATAACTTCTCCTGTAATGATTTTAACAGCTATTGCTATTAAAATAAGTTCTCCAGGCCCTATTATTTTTAAACAAGAAAGAATTGGATATCAAAGAAAACCTTTTATGATGTACAAGTTTAGAAGTATGAAAGTACAGGATGAATCTGAGGAGAAATCTGAATGGACTACTGAAGATGATCCTAGAAAAACTCGAATTGGGGATTTTATTAGAAGAACTAGTATTGATGAGTTGCCTCAGTTTTTCAATGTTTTAAAAGGTGAAATGAGTGTTGTTGGTCCTAGACCTGAAAGGCCTTTTTTTGTAGAGAAGTTTAGAGATGAAATTCCAAAGTACATGGTAAAACATCAAGTTAGACCAGGACTCACTGGATTGGCTCAAGTACATGGGTATAGGGGAAATACCTCTATTAAAAGACGTATTGAGTATGATATTGAATATGTAGAAAATTGGTATTTTGGTTTAGATGTTTTAATTATGTGGAAAACGATTTTGAAAGGTAATAAAAATGCTTATTAAATTTGTTTTGTTATTTTTAATTTGTGAATTTTTTAATTAACTTTTTAATTAACTTTTTAACTAATTTTTAATAATTTTTTTAATTGATTTCTTCATTGTTTTTTCTATATTTTATATTATTACTGTAATTTTTATATTAATTGCAATATTATTGTATGATTCTAATTTTTTAAAACAATTGTAATAATATTTATATAATAGTTATTACTACTTTTTTAATGATAATACTAAATTACTGTTAATTATTATAATAATTATATTAATGTATAATAACGTTATAATAAAGTTTCGAATATTTTTTGAAATCTGAGAAATTAAGTATCAAAATAGCATATAAAAGGTTTTTTATAAAAATCTTTGAATTAAATATAAAAATCTTAAGTTAAATAATATAATTATTTAAGTTAAATAATATAATTATATTATTAATATAATTAAAAATTTATATAGAGTTTTATATTTATAAAAAAGAGCATTATAATTTTTAAAATTTGATATTTATTTTAAAATATTACTAATCATTTGCTCTTGGAAAAAGTTCTAGATATATAAAAAAAATAATTAGTATTTAATTGTGAGGGCTTGGTATGGATAATGAAATAATAGAAGAATATAACAAAATCAAGGATAAAATCTCTGAAGAAGAATTTTTAGAGAAAATGAATGAAAAAAAGAAAGATTATAAGGATATAAGCTTTATGAGTGATGTTGACATTGCTCGGACTGTTGTAGGGGAATATATCAATGAAAAAAATGAACATAGGTCTGAAAGTCAAGAACATGCAATGGATAAAATATCTAAATTAGAATCTGGAGCTCAAAATTTAAGTGTAATTGGTAGAGTAATGGGTATTTCAAATCCAAAAGTTTTCACAAGTCGTAAAGGGAAAGATGGAAAACTAGCTAATTTAAAAATAGCTGATGATACTGGAGAAATAAGGGTAGTTTTATGGACTGAAAACATAAAATTATTAAAAAATTTTAATGAAGGAGATGTTATTCAAATAAACAGAGTTGATGTTAAAGACGGCTATCAATCTGGAACTAAAGAAATTCATTTACAGCCACGTTCAACAATAAATGTTTTAGATAGTAATGATTATCATAATTTTCCAGAATATGAGGAAATAATAACTCCTATAGATGAAATTACCCCAGATACCACTGTAAATATTATTGCAAGACTAATAAGAGTTCCTAAAATTAGAAGCTATGAGAAAAATGGAAAAGGGGGTAAATTAACTTCTTTAGAACTACAAGATGAAACTGGAAAAATTAGTTATACATTATGGAATAAAGATACTGGTTTAATAAACAGCTTGGATATTAAAGAAGGAGATTCTTTAAAAATATTAGGTGCTTCTGCTAGAGAAAGAAATGGTGAAGTATCTTTGTCTCATTGGGATGGAAGAATAGTTAAAGGGGATTTTGAAGTTCCAGAATATGAGGATAAAATCTTAAAAATTGCTGAAGTTCAGGAAATGAAAGATGTGACATTACTTGGAATTGTCACTAAAATTCAAGATACTATAGAATTTGATCGAGCTGATGGTTCTAAAGGGGCCGTTAAATCTATTGAGGTAGCTGATGATACAGGTTCTATCCGAGTAACTCTTTGGGGTGATGATACTAAATTAAACATCAATAAGGGAGATATTATTAAAATTACTGGTGGAAACATTGAATTTGATGAATATACTGAAACTGGTTATAGGGTTAATACTAATTGGAACACTCAAATAATAACTAATCCCGATGAAGATAATAGTTTAATCGATCTTTTAAAAGATTATCAATCACAATTAGGACCAATTAAAGTTGAAGTTGTTCAAGAAATTGAGGAAGATGGTGAAGAGGTTGATGTTCTTGGTAGAATTATAACCATGCATGATCCAAGAGAGTTTCAAAGAGATGATGGTACTACTGGTTTAGTTAGATCTGGAGATTTAGCTGATGAAACAGGTGTTGTTAGGTTATCTTTTTGGGATGAAAAAGCTCAAAATAATTTTGAACCTGGAAATGCTTTTCTAATTGAGAATGCAAGGACTCGAATGGGTCTTTATTCAGTGGAACTTAATATAGGAAAAACTGCAAGAATTATAAAATTAGATGAAGATGAAACTGGTGATTTACCTTCTTTTTCAGAACTTGAAGATATGATTTATGTTCCTAAAAAAATTGATGAATTGGAAGAAGATGATTCTAATATAAGAGTTTTAGCAAGAGTTATTGATATTCAAGATGTGAATGAATTCCAGAGACAAGATGGAACTCCTGGTTTAGTTAGAAATATTGAAATTGGTGATGATACTGGAATTATAAGAACTACTCTTTGGAATGAACAAGCAAATAATCCTTATGAAGTTGGAGATGCGTTAAAAATTGAAAATCCAAGGGTAACTTTTAGAAATGATAATCTTGAGTTAAGTATTAGTAATAACACTAAAATAATTAAGGCAAAAGATGATGAATTAGATAAATTACCTTCTTTTGAAGAATTGGAAGAAATTTTATATCAATCTAAAAACATTGTTGACTTAGAGGATGATGATAGAAATATTAAGATTCAAGGGGCATTGGGTGATACTTTTGGTAATAATATTCTTTCTGCTAGATGTCCTAGTTGTAACAATAGATTAGATCAAATTGATGATGAATATGTTTGTGATTATTGTGGAGAAGATGTTGAAAAGCCAAGATATCTTTTGATGATTCCTGCTAGGATAGAGGATGATACTGGGGAAATTTCTATCACATTTTTTGGTAAATTAGCTGAAAAACTTCTTGGAATGACTACTGATGAAGCAGCAGAGATTGTTGAAGAAAGTGCTGATGAAGGTGTTTTAGAAGGAAAAGTTGAAAATTTAGCAGGTCTCAGTATTAAAATTATCGCTGATGTTAATTTTGATGAATATAATGAAGAAATTAGATTAAATCCTAAAAAAATTATTTCTACAGAATTATAGTGACTGAATTAGTAATTTATCTTTAGAACTATTAAAGTATGAAATTTATAAATGAATTATAAAAGCAAAAATTATAAAAATAAAATATAAATAATATAGGAATGAGTATTATGGTAGAACTTGAAGATTTGCCTAGTGTTGGGGAAAAAACCGCACAAAAATTAAGAGACGCTGGTTTTGCGGATATGATGAGATTAGCTACGGCTACTGCAAAGGAATTAGCTGTAAAAGCAGAAATTGGAGAAGGTGTTGCTGAAAAAGTTATTGAAGCAGCTAGAAAAGCAGAATCTATTGATTTTGAAACTGCATATGATGTTATGGAAAGAAGACGTGATGTTGGAAGAATTACAGTTGGAAGTGAAGCTTTTAATGAGTTAATTGGGGGAGGAATTGAAACTCAATCTATTACAGAAGTTTTTGGTGAGTTTGGGTCTGGTAAAAGTCAAATTTCTCACGAATTAGCTGTAACTGTTCAACTTCCAAGAGATCGTGGTGGACTTGATGGAGAATGTGTTTTTATCGATACTGAGAATACTTTCCGTCCAGAAAGAATCGAACAAATTTCTGATGGTTTTGAACTTGATCATGAAGAGGTTTTACAAAAAATTCATATAGCTAGGGCTTTTAATTCTGCTCATCAAATTTTAATGGCAGATAAAATTAATGAATTGATCCAAAATGGATCAAATATAAAATTAGTAATTGTTGATTCATTAATGGCTCATTTTAGAGCAGAATATGTAGGAAGAGAATCATTAGCAACAAGACAACAAAAATTAAATCAACATTTGCATGCTCTTCAAAATATAGCTAATACTTACAATGTGGCTGTTTTCATTACTAATCAGGTTCAAGCAAGACCAGATGCTTTCTTTGGTAGCCCAACAAAAGCAATTGGAGGGCATGTTTTAGGGCATGCTTCTACTTATAGAATTTGGCTTAAAAAAGGTCTAGCCGGTAAAAGAATTGCTCGTTTAGTTGATTCTCCTCATTTACCAGAAGGTGAATGTGTATTTAAAATTACTAGTGATGGTATTGTTGATTAAGTTACTAATTTAACTTTCTTTTTTATTTTAATTTTTTATTCTTTAATTTTTATTCATTTATTTTGGATTGTTTAATATTTTCTGTTTTTTCTTAATATATAATAAATTAATTATATTTTTAATAGTAACTTTGATTTATTTTTAATAGTGAATTCATTTATTTTTAAAATTTGCTTTGATTTAGATAATGCTTTAGTTTTATTAATGATGAAATAAAAAATATTATTATTTAGGATAGGATTTTATTGATAAGATTAATAGATTAACGAATATATTTTTATGAAAATTAAATTTTATAATTAAAAATTTTATAATTACGTTTAAAGTGAAAACGATGTCTGAAGTAATAAGTACTATAATTGTTATTTTATTTTTGATTTTTTTGGGATATTTTCTTAAAAGAATTAATTTACTTAATATCAAAGACATTGAAGTGTTGAATAAATTAGTTATTAATGTTGCAATGCCATGTCTCATTTTTTCTTCTTTATATGCTGCAAATTTATCTAATATTACAACTCTGGCTGTAATGCCCACAATTAGTATTACTGTAGGTGCAATTTCAGGGTTGCTTGTTTACCTTATCCTTAGAAAGAAAAACTTGCCTGAAAAAAAATTATGGGGAGCTGTTGTACCGGTTGTTATTGGAAACACTGCTTTTTTAGGATTTCCAATGGTTTTAGGTGTTTTTGGTCAATCAGGTCTTTTAAGAGCAATTTTTTATGATATGGGTACTCTAATATTGTTTCTTTCTTTAAGCATACTATTGATTGCTAATTTTGGAGGTAATATCAAGGATGTGTTTAAAAGAATTCTAGGTTTTCCAGTTTTATGGGCATTTATTTTAGGAATTACTTTTAATCTTTTAAATATTCCTATTGGAAATATTCCTGCTAGTATAATTGGATATTTATCTGCAGCAGCTATTCCAATAATAATGATTTCATTAGGCCTTTCTCTCCAATTTAAAGGTCTTAAAAATAATTTAAAAATAGCAGGATTGGATGTAATTGTTAAACTTGTGATTGCCCCTATTATTGCTTTAACTATTGTAACTTTGTTAGGTTTGTCTAATATGGAATTTACAATAGCCATTGTAGAAGCTGGAATGCCATCTGGAATGTTAACAATGGTTTTGGCAGTTACTTATAATTTAGATTTTGGTATTTCTGCTGATTGTTCAGTTGTCACTACTGTTTTTAGCTTGATTACTTTACCTATCTTAATTGGAACCTTGCCTTTTATCACGGGCATTATATAAGATTATTAGGGTCCTAGATTTTTGGAAAAAATTGAAGGTGTGTGGTGTTTTATTTAATATGTTTAGAGCAAAGTATATACTTTTACTGTAAAAGTACAAATCATATGGTATTTTTAAGTGAAAATTCTAAATTTAATGACTATAACGCCAATAATAAAGAAAATTTACATAGCTCAAAATTGGCTTAAAATCGACTTTATGGAAAACACTTTAAATCATAAATCAACGATTTTACTAAAATTTTATAAAATTTCAAACGAGTTTCATTTGTACTTTTAGAAACTTAATGCAATAATATCCTGAAACATATGAAATAAAGATTATACATTCTTCATTTTTTCATAAAAATCTAGGACCCTAAAGATTATATGTTGCTTTGAAATTTCACATAACTTTATTTTTTTAAAAAAATTTTCTCTTTTTTGACTTTTTATAATTATAATTGAAAGATTTTTTAAGCATTTTTAATTATTTATAAGTGCTTTTAATATTTTTCAATTCTTTTTAATAGTTTGATTCTTATTTTAATCTTTTTAGTTCTTTTTTTCTTTATTCTAATCAATTTAATTCAAAATTTTTTTATTATATATAAACTTTACTCAATAATAATAATAGAAACCTTTATTTATTTAAATGGCATACATAACACTATCTAAAATTTTATAAATATTAATAAATTGAAATTATAAAAAATTAATTAATAATAAATTAGTCAATAATTTAAATATTAGTTAATAATTTTATTTAATAATTTAAAATATTTAATATTAAACAATATTCTTTAAATTTAGTATAATTAATTATTGAAAATTGATTATTAATGGTTGTTTATAGGGGCATTGTTATAAAATATTAGATATCATCAACTTGTACAAGGTGATTATAAATGGCAGAAGAGAAGAGAGATATAGAAAATGAAGAGCCACGTATTGGAGTATATGTTTGTCACTGTGGTATAAACATTGGTGGGGTCGTCGACGTCCCAGCAGTTGCCGAATATGCAAAAACTCTCCCTAATGTGGTTATTGCAAAGGATTATAAATATTATTGTTCTGATCCAGGACAACAAGTAATTCAAAATGACATTAAAGAACATAATCTTAACAGAATAGTTGTAGCTGCATGTTCTCCTAGGCTTCACGAACCTACATTTAGAAGATGTGTTAGGGAAGCTGGATTAAACCAGTTCTTGTTTGAGTTTGCTAACTTAAGAGAGCATGATTCTTGGGTACATATGGGTGAACCAGAAGCTGCTACTGAAAAAGCAAAAGATTTAACAAGAATGGCTGTAGCTAAAGCTAGACTTTTAGAACCTTTAGAAGCTTCTGTTGTGTCTGTGGATAATAAAGCTATGGTTATTGGTGGAGGAGTAGCTGGTATTCAATCTGCTCTTGATTTAGCTGATATGGGATTCCAAACTTACATGGTTGAAAAACAACCAACCATTGGTGGAAGGATGGGACAACTTGATAAAACTTTCCCAACACTTGATTGTTCAATGTGTATTCTTGCTCCTAAGATGGTGGATGTTGGTAAACACGAAAACATCGAACTTTTAACTTACTCTGAAGTAAGAGAAGTAGATGGTTATATTGGTAACTTTAAAGTAAAAGTTGAAAGAAAACCAAGATATATTGATGAAGAGTTATGTGTTGGCTGTGGATCTTGTGTAGAAGTTTGTCCAATTGAAATGCCTAATTACTTCGATGAAGGTATTGGCATGACTAAAGCTGCATTTATTCCATTCCCTCAAGCAGTACCTTTATGTGCTACTATAGACAAGGATTACTGTATTGAATGTAAACTTTGTGATCAAATCTGTGAACGTGGAGCAGTTAAACATGACCAAGAATCTGAATTCATTGATTTAGAAGTAGGAACTATTATTGTAGCTACTGGTTATGACCCTTATGATCCTACAGAAAAACTTGAATATGGTTATGGTGCTCATACTAATGTAATTACTGCTATGGAAATTGAAAGGATGATTAATGCATCTGGTCCTACTGAAGGACATGTTATTAAACCATCTGATCATGAATCTCCAAAACGTGTTGCATTTATCCATTGTGTTGGTTCAAGAGATGATAAGATTGGTAAACCATATTGTTCAAGAGTATGTTGTATGTACTCTATGAAAAATGCTCAATTGATTATAGATCACGAACCAGATACTGATGTAACTCTTTACTACATGGATATCAGAGCTTTCGGTAAAGGATTTGAAGAGTTCTATAAAAACTCTCAAGAAAAATATGGTATTAAGTTCTTAAGAGGACGTCCTTCTGAAATTATCGAAAACGATGATTTAACTTTAACTGTAAGGGGAGAAGATACATTACTTAATACAGTAACTGAATATGATTATGATTTAGTTGTTCTTAGTGTTGGTCTTGTACCTCCTGAAGGAGCAGAAGAGTTAAGACAAACTATCGGTTTATCTAAGAGTGGAGATGGTTTCTTAATGGAAGCTCACCCAAAACTCAGACCTGTTGATACTTTAACAGACGGTGTTTACCTAGCTGGTGTTTCCCAAGGTCCTAAGGATATTCCTGATGCAGTTGCACAAGGTTCTGGTGCAGCAGCACGTGCAGCGATTCCTATGGTTAAAGGTGAAGTGGAAATTGAACCTATTATTGCTACTACTGATACAGATGTCTGTGGGGCATGTGAAGTTTGTGTTGAACTTTGTCCATATGGTGCAGTAGCTATTGAAGATGATCAAGCAACTGTTAATGTTGCATTATGTAAAGGATGCGGTACTTGTGTAGCTGCATGCCCATCTGGAGCTATGGATCAAAATCATTTCAAAACTGACCAAATCATGGCACAAATTGAAGCTGCTCTTGAAGATGGTAAATAAACCTGGAGATTTATTCTCCATTTTTTATTTTTTTATTTATTTTTAAATTATTCAATTAAGAATTTATTTGTTTTTACTTTTTTTAGCTGTATTTGGCTATATTTAGCTATTTTTAACTATAATTAAGTATATTTTAATATATTTAACTTTTTTTCCACTGTTTTTTCAATTTGTTTTTTATAATTTAATCTTATTTTTTTTGAAAATTTTAAAACTATAAATAATTAGAAAATAATATAGAATAATTGTAATATGAAAATATTATATTTATAAAATTTATAAAATCTTAACTAAAATATTTTGATATATCTATTATATAAATATCTTAATATAATTTATAATATCTTAATATAATTAAAATGTCTTAATATGATATATCTTAAAATTTATAAAATTATCATTTTGATAAATTAATAGTAAGTTTTATTATTAAATATTTTATTATTAAATACAATTTCAAGGAGTATTAATTTTTAATATTCATTATATAGGTGTATAAATGTTTGAAAATGAAAGCAATGTTACTGAAATTCAAAAATTGATGAAAGATCACAATGATTGGATGAAAAATAGTATAAATCTTATTGCTAGTGAAAATATAACTAGCTCTCAAGTACAATCTGCAATGGCTTCAGATCTTTCTCATAGATATGCTGAAGGTAAATGTGGTGAAAGGCTTTATGAAGGTTGTAAATATATTGATGATATTGAATCAATTACTATACGTCTTTCAAAAAAACTTTATAAAGCAGAACATGTAAATGTTCAACCAACATCTGGTGTTGTAGCTAATCTTGCAGCATTTTTTACTTTTTCAAAGCCAGGAGACTCTATAATGGCTCTCGAAGTTCCAGTAGGTGGACATATTAGCCATGCAAATGTAAGTGCTGCTGGTATAAGGGGCCTTAAAGTACATCAACATCCTTTTGATGAAAAATCAATGACTATTGATGTTGATGCAATGAATAAGAAGATTCTTGAAATAAAGCCTAAAATAATTCTTTTCGGTGGTAGTTTATTCCTTTTCCCCCATCCTGTTAAAGAGGCATACGAAGCTGCTCAAGAAGTTGGAGCTAAAATCATGTATGATGGTGCTCATGTTTTAGGCCTTATTGCTGGTGGAAAATTCCAAGATCCTCTTCGTGAAGGTGCTGATGTTTTGATGGGTAGTACTCATAAGACATTTCCTGGAACTCAAGGAGGTATTATTTTAACTAAAGAAGAGTATGCTAAAAAAATTGATGAGGCGGTTTTCCCTGGTGTTGTTAGTAATCATCATCTTCATCATGTAGCTGGGCTTGGAATAGCAACAGCTGAAATGCTTGAATTTGGTGAAAATTATGCTAGTCAAACTATTAAAAATGCTAAAGCTTTAGCTCAAGCTTTAAATGAATATGGTTTCAATGTTCTTTGTGAAGATCAAGGATTTACAGAATCTCATCAAGTAGGTTTTGATGTTTCTAATATTGGTAGAGCCTCTTCTTTAGCTAAAGATTTAGAATCTAATAATATTATTTTAAATAAAAATCTCCTTCCATGGGATGATGTTAATAGATCTGATGATCCTTCTGGTATTAGAGTGGGTACTCAAGAGATTACAAGAAGAGGTATGAAAGAATCTCAGATGTCTGATATTGCTGAATTTATAATGAGAGTTTGTATGGATAAAGTTTATGTTAAAGATGAAGTTAGTGAATTTATGAATGATTATACTAAAGTTCATTATGCCTTTGAGGAATCAGAAGCTTATAAATATATCCAATTCTAATATTTAGAAATAATTTAAATGATATGGAGTTAAAAATGCGTATTGGATGGGCAATAACTGGAGCTGGACATTTATTAGATGAAAGTGTTGCAGTAATGGAAGAGTTATCTAAGGATAATAAGATAACAATTTTACTTTCTAATGCTGGAGAAGAAGTTTTAAATATGTATGGTCTTTTTGAAAGAGTTGCTGCTATTACAGGGGGATATTATAAAGAATTAGCTTTAGAAAGCGATCAAAGTTTTAGTTATCCTATTTCTGGACGTTTTTCTCTAGGAAAGTATGATCTTTTAATTGTTTCTCCTACTACCTCTAATACTGTTGCTAAAATAGTTCATGGAATTTCTGATACTCTTGTTACAAATTCTGTTGCTCAAGCTGGAAAAGGTGGAGTTAAAACTATTGTTATTCCAGTGGACATGGAAAAGGGAGATGTTGAAACAATTCTTCCATCTAAGTTAGATCTTGAAAGTTGTGCAGATTGTGATGAGTGTGAAGCATCTAAATCTTGTCCTCAAGAGGCAATAATAGCTAAACAGGAAATTGATTTACTTAAGTGTGTTGGATGTGGTGATTGCCAAGATTCATGTCCATTTAATGCTATAAAAGCTGGAAAATTAATCACTATTCATATGAGGGAAATAGATATTGAAAACACTCATAAGTTAGTTTTAATGGAAGATATTGATGTTTTAAAACATCCTAATGAAATTGCTGAGTTTATATCTAATATAATCTAAAATCTAATCTAATAATTGATATAGGTATCATAATTGATATAAAATATTCACAATATAAATATCCTGATCATTATAGGTTAATCAGATAGATTAATCAGCATATATAATTATAATTAATATAATTATATAATAGCTATTATCTAAATATAGCCAATATAACTATTATACTCAATATAAGTAATTATAATTAATAATTATTAATTAATATACTATTATCTAAAAATATAGTCGATATACTTATTATACAGACTCACAAAAAAAATCTAATTTATCTCCAATCTTTATTTTATATTTTTTAATACTTCCTTCTTTTAATTCTAAAATATAATGAGCTTTATTTTTGGGGTTATAAAACTTCCAAGGTGAAATATTTGCTATTTCTATAACTTTTTTTTCCTCATTTAAAAAAATAACATCAATATTTATTCTCATAAAAAATGTATGTATTGAAGAATAGATTTTAACATTAGAATTAGCTGTTTTCATAACAAAAATATATTCTAATTCTTTTTTAAACATCAGTCCTTGGAATCTAGATAAAAAATTATTTGCAAATTTTATAGGGCCTAAAACTATTTTTTCCTGTGTTTTGTTTTTTTCTTTTATTAAAATAGTTTTATTGTTTATCTAAATCACCTTCTATAAATTATGTTATTATAGAATATTGTATTATTTGTCAATTTCCATATTATTCATATTTTAATATTGTTAATCAATCTTCATATTTAATCAACTTTTATATTTAATCAATTTTCATATTTTTAATCGACTTTCATATTATTGATTAACTTCATATTAATAATCAATTTTTACTATTCATAAACTTTTAATAAATACTTCCACTTCATTAATTTTGAAAAATTTATAAAAGTTTTTAAGTGTTAAAATTAAATTAATTATTTGTATGATATTATAATGTTATATTTTATTATCTATCATATCTTACGTCTTGTTATATTATATATCTCATTATATTCTATGTTTTATTATTAATTTTTATATTATTAATACTTATAATACTAACATTTATTTATTATCTTATCAAAAAGATAATATAGAAAGTTAAATTATATCTATATATACTATTTAAACTATCAGATCTTAAAATTTAAATCTTAAGGTTAATAAAAATTAATAACTAAAATTAATAAATAGATTGATCTTTAATACTTTACTAAAATCTTATGTGAGGGTTTTTATGAGAAATATCATTGTTGAAAAGCTCAACCAAACACCAATAGAAAAATTAGACATTGAAATTGTAGAAAGGAAAGGAATTGGTCATCCTGACAGTATTAGTGATGGAATTGCAGAGTCTGTAAGTCGAGCTCTTTGTAAACTTTATATGGATGAATTTGGAGGAGTACTCCACCACAATACTGATGAAGTTCAAATAACTGCAGGTGAATCGAATCCTATTTTTGGAGGAGGAGATGTAATTAAGCCTATTGATTTCCTTCTTACAGGTCGTGGAGTTTCTGAATATGAAGGTAAAAAGTTACCAGTTGATGTAGTAGCTATTGATGCTGCTAAAACTTATTTAGATGAATATATTCCTAATCTTGAAGTAGAATCTCATGCTGTAGTTGAATGTAAAATAGGACATGGTTCAGGAGACCTTGTTGACGTGTTTAAACGAGATGGTGCACCGTCTTCTAATGATACTTCTTTTGGTGTAGGTTATGCTCCATTTTCAGAAGTTGAAACTATAGTCTTAGCTATTGAAGAATTATTAAATTCTAAAGCTTTTACAAAGAAGAATCCTGCTGTTGGTGAAGATATTAAAGTTATGGGGCTTCGTGATAATGATAAAATTACTTTGACTATTGCATGTGCTATGGTCTCAAAATATGTTACTGACCGTGAAGAATATATAGCTGTCCGTGAAGGCTTGAAAAATGTAGCTCTTGATATAGCTAGCCAAGTTACAGATAGGGAGATTGAAGTATTTGTAAATACTGCTGATAATGATAATGCTAAGGGAGAAGAAGGTTATTATTTAACAGTCACTGGAACTTCTGCTGAAATGGGTGATGATGGTTCTGTTGGTAGGGGTAATAGGGCTAATGGTCTTATAACTCCTAATAGGCCGATGTCTATGGAAGCAACTTCTGGTAAAAACCCTATAAATCATGTTGGTAAAATTTATAATATTTTATCTAATGAAATGGCTAATGATATAGCTAATAATGTTGAAGGAATAAAACAAATTAATATAATGATTTTGAGTCAAATTGGTAAACCTATTGATCAACCTAAGGCTGCAACTTCTCAAATAATTCTTGAAGATGGATATAAAATGGATGATGTTAGTAAAAAAGTTGCTTCTGTCATGGATAGTTGGCTTGAAAATATATCAACCATAACAGAAAATGTTGTAAAAGGCAAAGCAAGGACATTTTAAGAATATTGTTTAATTAAATTGTAGGTTATAAAGATAATCTACATTTTTATTTTCCATTATTTTAATATTATTAAATCTATTTTTAGTTTTATTTTTACATTTTGTTTAATCACTTAAGCAAATATTAATTGTTCTATAATATTTAATTATTACTTATAAAGTTTATTTAACAATAATCTTATTTAATCATAAAAATTATTTAATCTTAAAACTTATTTAAACCATATAGTTTATTAGCTTAAGCTTACTTAGCTAATAAACTTAAATATTAAATTTTATTTAAATTATATAGCTTATTTACTAATTATATAGATTATTTAAATCATAAGTTTATTTAACTCATTATTATAAGGAGAATTCTAATGCCAATAAAAGAGGCAGAAAAATCATATGAACATAAGAAAATAGAAAAAGAAGTCCAAGAGGTATGGATTAAAAATCAAGTTTATTCTAAAACAAACCAATTAAGGGAAGAAGGTCCAAAATATTCTTTTTTAGATGGTCCTCCTTATTGTAGTGGAAAAATACACCTTGGAACAGCTTGGAATAAAATTATTAAGGATACTTATCTTCGATTTAAGTCAATGAAAGGTTTTTCATTAAGAAGACAGGCAGGTTGGGATACTCATGGCCTTCCTATTGAACATAAAGTGGAACAGTTACTCAATATCAAGAATAAACAACAGATTGAAGAAGAGATTGGAATAGCTAATTTTGTTTCAAAATGTAAGGAATTTGCATTGAAAAATAAAGATGCAATGAAAAGTCAATTTGAAGATCTTGGGGTATGGATGGACTGGGATGATCCCTATGTGACTTTTGATCCAAAGTACATGGAATCTTGTTGGTGGACTCTTAAAAAAGCACATGAAAAAGATCTTCTTTTAAAAGATAAAAGAGTTATTAGTTGGTGTCCAAGATGTGAAACAGCATTAGCTGCTGCTGAAATAGACTATGAAGATAAAATTGATCCTTCAATATATGTTAAATTCCCATCAACAGAACCAATATTGAACAAAGCAGATAACCCTGATGTATTAAAAGAGTATTTTTTAGTTTGGACTACTACTCCTTGGACACTTCCAGCTAATTTGGCTATTTGTATGAATCCTGATTTCGATTATTCATTTGTTAAATTTTTAAATGAGAAAAAAGGGGATGAAATATCAAATGATTTAATATTAAATAATGAAGGAATATTAATTTTAGCTAGTGATTTGGTTGAAACAATATTTGGTCCAGCTGTAAAAATAACAAAAGTTAAAAAAGATACTGGTGAAGTAGACGAGAATGGAAAACCTATTAAAGAAATTGAAGAAATTAGAGAACCTATCTATGAAGTTATAAAGATTGTTAAAGGTTCTGATTTAGAAGGTTTATCTTATGTATATCCTCTTTTAGATGAAATTCCCGAACAAAAGAAATTTGATGAAGATAATGAAGATAAATATTCATCTAATGTTCACACAATTTTACCAGGAGGCCATGTAGAGCTTGGAGAAGGAACTGGACTTGTTCACACTGCTCCCGGACATGGACCTGATGATTTTGAAATAGGAAAACAATTCAATCTTCCAATATTTTGCCCAGTTGATGAAGAAGGGAATTTCACTCAATTTGGAGGCAAATATTTTGGAGAATTTGTTAAAGATGCAAATCCAAATATTATCAATGATTTAAAGATGAAAAATCTTTTATTTAAGGAAGAAACAATAGAACATAGATATGGAACTTGTTGGAGATGTAAAACTCCGATTATCTATTTAGCTACAGAGCAATGGTTTTTAAAAATAACTGAAATTAAAGACAAGATGCTATCTGAAATTGAAAAAGTTGAATGGGTTCCTAAATGGGCAGGTGAAGGAAGATTCCATGATTGGGTTGATAATGCAAAAGATTGGACAATTTCAAGACAAAGATATTGGGGAATTCCTATCCCTGTTTGGGTATGTGAAGATTGTGGAAATATAAAGGTTATTGGATCTGTAAAAGAATTAAAAGATAATTCTATCAATGAAATTAAAGCTAATGATGAAGATTTAGTTCATAGGCCTTATGTTGATGAAATAATTATTAAATGTGATTCACTTGAATGTGATTGTAATAGTAATGATAAAACTGGATCTGATGACCTAAATAATATATGTAATGGTGAAATGAGACGTATTCCTGATGTATTAGATGTTTGGATTGATTCAGGAGTGGCTGGATGGGCGTCTCTTTATTACCCTCAAAAAAAGGATATGTTTGATGAATGGTTCCCATATGACTTTATAACTGAAGGGCACGACCAAACAAGAGGTTGGTTCTATTCACAACTTGGCACTGGTGTTATTGCATTTGATCAAATACCTTATAAAAAAGTTTTAATGCATGGTTTTGTCCTTGATGAGATGGGCAAGAAAATGAGTAAGTCTCTTGGAAATGTGGTTCAACCTGAAGATGTTATTGAAGATTATGGTGCAGATGTTTTAAGATTCTATCTTTTATGGGCAAGTAAGCCTTGGGATGATCTCAAATTCGTTTGGGACGAACTTAATAATATAAAAAAGATGTTCAATATTCTTTGGAATGTTTATGTATTTTCAACAACTTATATGTCTCTTGATAATTTTAATCCAGAAAATTGTGATTTAAATGATGAAAATAGTGTTGTTCTTCGAGATGAAGATAAATGGATTATTTCTAAAGCTAATTCATTATTAAGGGATGTTGAAGAGGATTTAGGTAATGCATTCTTCCATCAAGCTACAAGAAAGATTAATAGTTTCATATTGGAAGATCTTAGTCGTTGGTATGTAAGGCTTATAAGAGGCAGAACTTGGGTTGAAAAAGATGATCCTGATAAGTTAGGTGCATATTATGGACTTTATACTGCAATTGAACTTTTAATTAAAGTTTTAGCTCCAATAGCTCCTCATATATCTGAAAATATTTATGAAAATTTAGTTAAAGGTACTAAATCTGATGGGAAGCTAAGTATTCATATGGAAGATTGGAAGCATGATGAAAATCTAATTGATGTTGACCTTGAAAACCAAATGGACATTGTAAGAGAAATCATTGAAGCTAGTGCAAGAGCAAGAGATGTAGCTAAATATAAATTAAGATGGCCTGTAAATGACATTACAGTTGTTTCTGATGATGATTTTGTTCTTGAAGCTGTTAATAATCTTGAATCTGTTATTAAAGATCAATCTAATACTAAAGAAGTAATCACTTCAAAAGAGTTTGAAAATGTTAAATATATAGCTAAACCAAATTTAAAAACTCTTGGACCTAGACTTAGACAAGACATGGGTTTTGTTAAGAAATATTTAGCTGAAAATGATGGAAATAAGATTAAATCTGAATTAGAAGCTAATGGAAAGATTAATGTTTCTATTTTTAATAATGAAAAAGATTCTAATAATGAAAAACAAGAAAATATTAAAATAATTGAATTATCAGTTGAAGATGTTTTATTTGATAATGAACTTCCTGAAGATATTGTTAGTTCTGATTTTGATGGAGGAAATGTTTTTGTTAATACTCAGATTACTCCAGAAATATTATCTGAAGCTATGGCAAGGGAATTAATTAGAAGAATCCAAGATATGAGAAAGGATATGGATTTAGATGTTGAAGCTAATATTAATGTTGCTGTTGATGCAGATGAAGATTTTAGAACTATGATAGCATCTCAAATTCATTTTATCTCAAATGAAGTTAGGGCTAATAATATTTTATTTGAAAATATTCATGAAACTTCTATAAATGATAATGATAATAAAGATAATAAAGATAAAAAACAATATATTAAAGAGTGGAAAATAGAAAATGAAAATATTATTCTTAAAATTGAAGTTTAAATTATTAAAGCTGAAGCTTAATAATATATTAATATTATTCAAAAACAATTTTATGAGGAGTATGTGTTTTTAATGACTTTAACAGATTCTGAAATGGATTATATTGAACAAATGCTTGGAAGAAGTCCTAATGAGTTGGAAGAGGGAATGTTAGATATAATGTTTTCTGAACATTGTTCTTATAAAAGTAGTAGGCCAATACTTGGACTTTTCCCTACTGAAGGGAAAAACATTATATTAGGTCCTGGTGATGATGCTGGAATGGTTGCTATAACAGATAAGTTAGCTCTTGCAGTAGGAATTGAAAGTCATAATCATCCTTCAGCTATTGAACCTTATGGTGGGGCTGGAACAGGAATTGGTGGTATTCTTCGAGATATTATTTCAATGGGAGCAATGCCAATAGCACTTTTAGATTCTCTTCGTTTTGGACCTCTTGAAGATCAAAAATCTAGATATCTCTTTGAACATGTTGTAAAAGGAATTTCTGATTATGGTAATCGTGTTGGTGTTCCAACAGTTGGTGGAGAAGTTGAATTCGATGAATCTTTTAGAACAAACCCTCTTGTAAACGTTATGTGTGCAGGAATTGTTGAAAAAGATAATATAGTTAAGGGAATAGCCCCAAATGTAGGAGATGTTTTTTTATTAATGGGTGGATTAACTGGTAGGGATGGAATTCATGGTGTTACATTTGCCTCAGAAGAACTTACATCTGATAGTGAAATTGAAGATAGGCCTGCTGTTCAAGTTGGGGATCCTTTTACAAAAAAGAAAGTTTTAGAAGCTTCTTTGGAAATACTTGAAAATATCGATGTTGCTGGAGTTAAAGATCTTGGTGGTGGAGGACTAACCTGCTGTATTTCTGAGCTTGTTGATAAATGTGGAAATGGTGCTTTAGTTGATTTAAATTCAATCCCTTTAAGAGAAGAGGGCATGACTCCTTATGAAGTTATGCTTTCTGAATCTCAAGAAAGAATGGTTTTTGTTATTAATCCAAAATATGTAGATGAAGCTTTTGCTATTTGTGATAAGTATGAACTTCCAAGAGCCATCATCGGTGAAGTCACTGATACAAAATTGATGGTTGTTGAGGATCCTACTAAAAAAGATGTTAATGGGGATAATAAGATAATAGCTAGTATGCCTGCTGTTCTTCTTGCTGATCCTCCTTCATTAAATCGTGAAATCAGAGCTCCAAAAAAAGATGATAACTATGTGGCTGTTGAAAATTCACCGATTGATCAATCTATATTAAAAATATTATCTTCTCCCAATATAGCTACTAAGAAATGGGTTTATAAACAATATGATCATGAAGTTCAAGTTAGGACCGTTGTAAAACCTGGTGATGATGCTGCTGTACTTAAAATAGATGATGAAAATGCTGTTGTTCTTAGTTGTGATTGTAATAGTATTCACACTAAGCTTTCTCCTTATGATGGTGGTGCTGGAAGTGTTGCTGAAGCAATTAGGAATGTAGTTTCAATGGGAGCAGAACCTTACGCTGTGGTTGATTGTTTGAATTTTGGAAATCCTGAAAATCCTGAGATACTTTGGCAGTTTAAACAATGTGTTAAAGGAATGGCAGATTTAGCTGAAAAATTTGAAACTCCTGTTATTAGTGGTAATGTAAGCTTTTATAATGAAACTGAAGGCATTAAAATTAATCCTTCTCCTACTGTAGGTGTTATTGGTGTAGCTGACCTTAATAATATTAGAACTATGGAGTTTAAAAATGAAGGAGATAAGATTTTAATTATTGGTGCAACTTATGATGAAATTGATGGTTCTGAATATCATAGAGCTGTTCATGATCTTGAACAAGGTGAAGCTCCAAAAATTAGAATTGATAATGAAATAAAATCTTCAAAGTCTATTTTAAAACTTTTAGCTAATGATAATGGTGAATTTAATAGTGTTGAAAATATTTCAAATAATACTGTAACTGCAATTCATGATTGTTCTGCCGGAGGAATTGCTATTGCTCTTTCTGAAATGGCAATATCAAGTGGAATTGGGGCTGAAATCGATTTATCTAATATTCCTATTGAAAACTCTGAAGATATTGATGATAATAACTTATTATTCTCAGAAAGTCATGGAAGATATATTGTTACAGTTAAATCTGATGAATTAGAGAATGTTTTAGATTATATCGATGTTCCTTGTGCTTGTATTGGGGAAGTTAAAGGAAACTCTTTGAAAATAAGGGGTAATGATAATAATATTAATATATTTGTTAATGATTTAAAAGATGCATATAATGGTGTAATTGAACAATTTATGGCATAGTCATGACACATATTTTATGAAATAATACTAAACATTTTAGTTTTATTATATGATACTGAGCATTTAATTTTATTATATAATAAGCATTTAGTTTTATAATGTAATACTAAATATCCCATGTTTTTATATTTTTTATATTTTTCAATAATAAATTGTATTGTTTAGGGAGGATTTATGTTTTTATCAGAATTAATTCCAATGGAGGATGCATTAGATATCCTTGATAAAAATCAGATAATTATGGAAACAGAAATTATTGATTTAAAAAATTCATATTTAAGAGTTTTATCAGAAGAAGTTTATTCTTTTCACGATTCTCCTCCTTTTGATAAATCAGCTATGGATGGTTATGCCGTTATTGCTAGTGATACTTTTGGTGCTTCTCCAAATGCTATAAAAAAACTAAGCATCATTGATCAAATTGGTGCTGGAGATTTTTCTAATAAAATTATTAATTCTGGAGAAGCTATTAGAATTGCCACTGGAGCTCCAATTCCAAAAGGTGCTGATGCTGTTTTGATGGAAGAATATACTATCACTAATTGTAAAGGATCTTCTGATGAATTTATTGAAATTCATTCTCAAGTTACTCCTGGTGAAAATGTATCTTTTAAGGGAGAAGATATTAAATCAGGAGATCTAGTTGTTAAAGATTCAACTATTATTCGACCTCAAGAGATGGGAATTATAGCTTCTGCAGGTATAAGTAATATTGAAGTTTATAAAATACCTAAAGTTAAATTGATTATAACTGGTAATGAATTGATCAATCCTACTAAAAAACTTGAAAAAGCCCAAATAATCAATTCAAATCAATATGTTATATCTTCTATGATTGAAAGTTGTGGGGCTCATGTTGATGTTGTTTCTGCTAAAGATATATTTGAAGAAGTTAAAAAAACTTTATTAGATTCTTCTAAATATTATGATTTAATTATTACAACTGGAGGAACAGCTATTAGTAAAGGTGATGTTGTTGTAGATGCTGTTGATTCTATTGGCGATGTTTTGTTCCATGGAGTTGCATTAAGACCAGGAAAGCCTGTTGGCTTTGGTATTGTTGCTGATACTCCAGTATTCATGTTATCTGGTTATCCAGTAGCAGCAATGGGGCAATTTGATGCTTTAGTTCGGAATTTCTTGTTTAAAATGCAAAATATCGAATTTAACCCTAGAAAAGAGAAAAGAAGAGCTGATGTTAAAATATATTCTAACTTGGGGCGTACTGACTTTATTAGGTCTTATGCTGATGATGAGAAAGTTAAAGCTGTTTTAAGTAGAGGTTCTGGAATTCTTAGGTCTATGATTGAAGCTAATGCTTATATTATTGTTGATGAAAATCAAGAAGGTATTTCTAAAGATGAAATTGTAGATGTGGTCTTTTTTGAATCTATGAATTGGAATAAATAATTTTTTATATTTTAAAAATAACTTTTATAATAATTCTTATAATAATTCTCATATAATTTTTATAATAATTTTTGATTTAGTAGTTCTATTTTAAATAATAGGATTACTAATAACAATATTAATAATGTTAATATGTTACTTAGAATAAATTGTGTAGACTTATTTAGGTTTATATAGTTCTATAGTTTAGATTTATTTAAACTTAGTAGTTATCTATTAAATTTATTTTTGCTAAAGAGTGAAATAATGAATGGTTTATGGTATTATGCAATAGCATTTGCAATTATATGGGCTATTGCCCTAATTTTTAAGAATAAACTTACTAGTCATGGATTAGAAGTAAATTTTCCACTTTTAATGTGGAAAACTAAAAGACTTAGAGGATTTATAAATAAATTAGCTAATATTTCTCCAAAGTTTTGGCGATGGTTTATGAATGTTGGTATTTTCATTTCTTTTGGTGCTATGATTGTAATGACTTATTTACTTCTTTCATCTCTTTCAACAGTATTTGAAACTCCTTCTGTTTCTCTTGTTATTCCTGGTGTTGAAATTCCAGGTTCTCCAATATATATTCCATTTGCTTATGGGATAGTTGCTCTTGCAACTGTATTAATTGTCCATGAATTTTCTCATGGAATTTTAGCTAGGGTAGAAAAAATCAACATAAAATCAATAGGTTTATTATTATTTGCTGTTCTTCCAGGCGCTTTTGTTGAACCTGATGAAGAAGATATGAAAAAAGCTGAAAAAACTTCAAGAATGAGGGTTTATGCTGCTGGATCAATAGCCAATATATCTCTTTTTGTAGTAGCATTTTTAATTACAATGTCTATTTCCTCTTTTGTTATTCCTGAAACATTTCATGAGGACGGGATTCAAATAGAAAGAGTTCTTGAAGGAACTCCTGCTTATGACATTTTACAAACTGGAATGATAATAGAGTCTTTAAATGGAGTAAATGTTACAGATGGAAATGCTTATTCAAATGCTTTATCTACTTTAAAACCAGGCGAAACTGTTAATGTCACGACGGACAGGGGAAATTATAGTTTTGTCGCTGGTAAAAATCCTAATAATAATTCTTTGGGTTATATGGGAGTTCAAGCTGTTAAAAACTACCAAATTAATGATAATGTAGCTAATACTTATGGAAATACACTTCCTTGGATTTGGTTTTCACTTTTAGAATTGTTTAATTGGATTGCATTCCTTAACTTAGCCATTGGTTTGTTCAATCTTCTTCCAATGAAACCATTGGATGGAGGACATTTGCTTGAAGAGCTTTTAGACTATAAATTATCTGAAAATATTGTAAAGCCTATAATAGTTCTTATATCTTCTTTCATGATATTTATAATAGCTATAAGTCTAATCGCAGGTTTAACTGGAGGATTATTTTAATATAACTCATATCTTAATATAATTTATAAAAATTTATTTTTATAACTTTAAAAATGAAATTTCTTTTTTTTTATTTTTATTTTATTTACATTTTTAATATTTTTTATCTATTGATTTTGTTTTTATTTATTTTTTAATAATCTATTTATTATTTTATATTATTTCTTATTTTCATCTTTTTCATTTTTTAAAGCTTTTTTCACTGATTCATAATGTAGTTGAGATGCTAGCTGTTTATGAGACTCTTCGTCTGCAAATAATCGCAATTTATGTCCTCTACAAGGGTAATGCTGAATTCGAAGACCTGCTTTTTTAGCTAAATTTTCTATATCATCTACATTTTCTCCTAAAATGTCTTCAGCCATAAAATTGGTAGCTCCGCAGGGTGATCCTCTTATAACATCAATTTCAGCTATTTTTTCTCCTTGGCAGTTTACCTTTATTTCTGGTTTTCCAAACACACTTGTAAATTCATCAAAAACTGGATTTTTTTTACCTATTTCTAATTCACACATTGCATCAGGAACAGAAACATTTTCATACTTTAGAAGTTGATTTTTAAACCCTTCTCCTCGCCAAGTTCCAATTATTATCCATGAAACTTTATCGTGTAACTTTTCTACAATTTCCATGGCCATATCTGCTTGTTTTATATAAGTTATTAATAAATCAAACTTCTCTAATTTTTCAAGGGTATTTTTATCAATGTTTATATCATCTATGAATGTTCCTTTTGGAGATTCTATATCAACCATTTCTACATTAAACTTTTTTTCTATAGTTTTCAAGGCTCTTTCTCCAAGATTGGGCTCATCTCTAATAATACCTATATTGATATTCATAATATCCTCTTAATTTATAGTTTTTATCATGTTTATTTTTAAGGATTTATTAAAATAATATTCACATTTTTTTTAATTCGGCTTCTATCACATTTTTCAGTTCTTTAACAGCTTTTTCACCCTCAGAGTCTAATCTGGATGGGTCTATAACTTTTAAACTTTTTTCTTCTAAAATTTTATCTATATTATAAGTTTTTTCTGTTTCAATACCTTTTGATTTAAGTATTTTGTTCACACAATCATCTGAACATCCATTTATAGCTATAATCGGATATTTTTTAATAATTTGATTAAATTCTTGATTATCTGCCGCAGTAGCTGTAATACATATAGACAATATTTTATCATTTTCTGTTGATAAATCATTACATGCAGCTCTACCAACAAGTCCTAAAGCGCTCATTCCATTACATGCAGCTATTGAAATTTTATTCTCCATTTTTCCACCAACTATTATATTTAAGAATTTTATAATATTTATAAATATTTTCTAGTTTAATATTAGGATAGTTAATATTATAGTTTATTAGTAAAATAATCATATTACTAAAATAAATATTAATAACTATTATTAATGATTCATTATTAAAGTTTAATTAGAAAATTGGATAATATAAAAAATTAGAAGTTAATATATAATTAGCTTTTGATTAAAGCGAAGTAAATGGTTATGAATTTAAAATAAAAGTATTAAATAAGTTATAATGAAAAATTATAGTTAAATATTACTATAATTATATAATAGAACGTAAGTTATAATAAAACGTAACATAATAGAATATAAGCTATAATAAGATATAAGCTTAATAGAATATAAGATATAATAGGATATAAGCTATAATTAAAATGAATTATAATATGAGTTATAATAATATATATTATAATAAATTATAAAGAAATAAAAATAGATAAAATAATAAAAATATATTTATAATATATTTAAATTTTTTAACATATTTAGAAATATTCAGAAATATTTAAAATAAATTTAGAATGAGCTTTCTAAGATTTATTTAGAAATATCTTTCTAATATCCCTTCTAATATTTTAGCGTGACGACCTTCGTCTTTAGAACTTTCTTTAAAGAAATCACAAGGATCTTCGAGTTTACAATCTCCAGCTTTCTCAGCAGCAGCTCTTTTTTCTTTATTAGCCATTAATTCCCCTTCTAACATCATTTCAACATTTTCTTTTAGGGTTGGCTTTATAACTCCATTCATCTCTGCAAATCTAGCAGCATGTTCAGCTTCTTCCCATGCAAGTCTTTTAAAAACTTCAGCTAATTCCCCATATCCTTCTCTAGAAGCTTGTCTAGACATAGCTAAGTACATTCCAACTTCTTGGGTTTCTCCCATGAAATTTGCTTTTACTTCTTTCTCTAAATCTGTTCCTTTAGTTACACCTATTTTATGTTCATACTTTGGCATTTTTTCTCCTCGTATATATATTTTTTAAACTCAATATTTTGGTTTTACATGTATAATTTTTAATTTATGTAAATATTATGAAGTTTGTTATTATTATAGCTTTTTATTTTATTTTAAACTTCTTTATAATAGATTTATACAAATTTTTTTGTAAATTGATTTTTTTATTATTATAATTTTTTAGCTTCTTCAACTAATTTTTGCCCTAACTTGAAACAAGATTCATTTTCTTCTTCATCAGGAACATAATATACTTCATAGTTATCTACAACATCAAATCCATATTCTCCTAAATCTTTAGCTAAAGTTTCTGGTGCTCCTCCTTTTCCACCCATGGAACCGAAAGTTATAGCTTTCCTTTCAATTCCTGTTCTTTCAAAGTTTAAACCTTTTAAATAGTACATTAAATCTCCAATACTTGGGTAAGGTTCATTATTGATTGTAGGAACTCCAATAGCTATAGCTTTACTATCTAATATACTTTTAACTATTTCACTTCTTTCATCTTCATGTAAAAAGAACATTTCAACTTCATATCCTTCTGCCATTACTCCTTCAGCTATTTCATGAGCCATTTTTTGTGTGGAATAATGCATAGTATCATATACTATTGTTACCTTATCTTTACACTTTCCAGTTGCCCAATCACTATATGCACCAATAACTTTCATAGGGTCTGTCCATATTTGTCCATGTGAAGGAGCTATCATTTTTATCTGTTCAAGTAATCCAAGCTCTGTAACCTCTTCAAACTTCTTTAAAACTAGTTTAGATAGGGGTACTATGAGGTTTCCATAGAATTTTTTGGTAGCATCCATTAAAATATGTTCTGGTATTTCATGATCGAAACGTTTTGAATAGCATAAATGTTGACCAAATGCATCATTTGGGAATAATATTCCTTCTTCTAGGAATAATGTAAACATACTGTCTGGCCAGTGGAGCAAGAATGCATCTAAAAATGCTAAAGTTTTACCACCAAGATCTAATGTATCTCCTGTTCCAACAGTGATAAATTCTGCTTCACTAATTTTAGGATAATGTCTTTTCAATCCTTTTACAGCTATTTCAGTACAATAAATTGGGGCTTCTGGATATCTCCTGTGAATATCTACTAAAACACCACTATGATCTTTTTCAACATGATTTTGTATAATTACATCTACTTTAGATTCACCATCGGTTTTTCCTTCTTGTTGAAATGCATCATCTACACGAGCCATTAGTTCTTCTGTTTTCCCTGGATAAGCATTATCTATCAAGGCTACTTTTTCATCACCAAAAACTAAATATGCATTGTAACTTGTTCCATCTAAAGTATATCCATGATAACTTCTTAAATCCCAGTCAAGAACTCCTATCCAGTATACTCTATCAGCTATTTTTGTTGCTTTTGCTTTCATTTTATTATCTCCAGTTATCTAATATTTTATTAACATTAATATTTTTATTTCTAATAGTTTATTAATATTAATATATTGTTCGTATGGATATGAACATATTTAGAGGAACTTATATTTAAATGTTGTTTTTTCAATGTCCTTTATCGTATAATAGGTTTTATTTTATAGTATGCTTTGTTTTTATAATTCAAATAACTTTATATATAATTAAAAATAATATTATATATATTTTAATTATATTTCCAATATTCACGAACTGTTTTATTTTAATAAGTATCTTCAATAGGATTTATTTTAATTTAAAACATAATTAAACATTGTTTTTTAGATTTACTGGGATATTATCTAATTATTATTTACTATAAACTTATCTAACCTTTATTAATTATTTATATTTTGCAAGAAAAAGATTTATATACTTCTTTTTATAGATAAAACTATATATTCTTTCAATATTAAAATAGAATAAATACACATATATAGTTCTATCATGCTAATTTTAATACTTATATGGCACTGTTAAGATTATAAAAATTTAAATGAATATTAAGAACTTTAAGTAATATTAAGAATTTTAAATAATATTAAAAATCAGTCTAATAATAATTTAATAATAATTTAATAATAATTGATGTCATATTTATAATAAGGGGTATAAATATGGATTTTACTGATAAAATCACTGAAGCAAAAAAGCAAAAACCTATTCAAATTTTTTCCAAAGGTCATAAGGAAATAGGGGTCAATGTAATTAAAAGCCCTGTAAAACTTGTTATACTATCAATGTTAAAAGATAATGAGATGGAATTTGACGAAATCGTTAAAAATACTGGCAAATCTAAATCAACAATTTCTGTTCATTTAAAATCTTTACGAAATGATGGTGTCATCTCTTTTAAATTTGATCCAGATGATCAAAGAAGAAAAATATTCTATATAAATTCAAGATTTTTAGGGGAAATTGAACCTCCTGAGCCATTTGAACTTGAAGAACAAAAAACTAGCTTTTTGTTAGAAAATATTGTAAATAAAGAAATAGATAAAGATGGCAAATTTAATTTTTCACATCTCTTATTTCACACATTTAGATCGACATTAATTCAAGAAGGATTTAATATTAATCCAATACTTTATGAATCTGGTCGTCGTATAGGGTTAGCTTTATATGAACAAATTAAAGCTGATGATATAGATGTCTTTATTAAAAACTTAAAAGAATTTTGGGAAGATTATGGATTAGGTCGTTTAGAGCTTAAACTCGGAGAAAAAATAGAAATTACTGCTTATGATTGTTTTGAATGTGGACTGCTCCCTAAAACTGGAAAACCTGCATGCTATTTAGATGCTGGTATAATTGAAGCTACTTTATCTTCTTTCTTAAAAAAAGAAGTAAAGGTCATCGAAACAAAATGTTTTACAATGGGCGATAATTGTTGTGTTTTTGAAGTAGAAACTTTAGAATAAGATTTCTAATAATTATAATATTTTGTTTTAAATAATTGGATTATATCTAATATTTATTTTTAAGGATTTATTATATCTAATTAATAATTATTATTTTTTATATTAATTAATAATAATTCTTAGATTAATCAATTATTACTTTTTTGATTAGTTAATAATTAATTTTAGTTAATTACTAATAATTCTTAGATTAATAACTAATTACTTTTTAGATTTATTAATAACTAATTTTCAGATTATTTATTTTTTTAACTTTAATATAGTTGTTGTTAAATAGGGTTTGTTTTTTGGAAATCCTTCTATTATTTTTTCATTTTCCATTGTACAGTTTTGAACAGAAGTAATTTCTTTTTCTCCTCTTTGTTCATATATTATATTTTCTAATTCTTCAGTATTTCTGGATGTTTTCATTAAAACAAAGCTATCTCCTTCCTTAAGTAGCTTTTCAATTCTATCATCTATTTTTGGAATTATCATTAAAATTTCATCTTTTTCGACCAATGGTTTACCAATACTTGAGGCACAAGCTGTAAATGAGTTAATTCCAGGAATTACCTCTATTTTGAAACTTTTTTCCAATCTTTTCTGGACATAGGAAAATGTACTGTATATTGATGGATCACCTAATGTAATAAATGCAACATCTAATCCTTTATTTAAATATTTAGATATCAATTCAGAAGCTTCGTCCCAATGTTTTTCTAAAGTTTTTTTGTCTTCAGTCATAGGGAAAACAGGTTCTAAAATTTTTAAACTTGAGGTTTGATTTTTAAGATTATCATCTTCATAGTTATATTCGCTCTTTCCATTCTCTCTTTTTTTTATAATCGGATTAATGATTGAAAGGGCTATACTTTCTTTTTTTGGTGCAGATCTAGGAGAACATATAATTGGTACATTTTTTAGAACTTTTAAAGCTTTTATTGTTAAGAGTTCGTAGTCTCCAGGTCCGATACCAATTCCGAATAATTTACCTTTTTGTAATGTCAATAAAACACCATTTTCTATTTTTTCATTGGATTAAAATAAATTTGGTTATAAAATTAGTCTTTTTAGACATATTAATTCTTTCTAGACTTATTAATAATAACAGATGATTAACTACAAATTTATTTATATAATTACTTTTAGTTAAGTTATAAATAAGTAATTTTAGCTATTAATAACAAATTTTTAAAACAAATATTATTTTTCATAACCATTAACTATAATTTATTTATACTCCTATCACTAATATACTTTTGATGTCAAATTCTTTATTTTGTCCAAATTGTGGAATGCTAAAAAATAACTGTGTTTGTGGAATAACACAAAAAAACCTTAAATCTAATTATTCAATAGATTCTAATGATATCTCATCTAATATAGTAAATATGAGTTCAATTAACATAGATAATTCTTATTCTATTGGAGAAACTTCTATTACAGAAGAAAGAATCAATGAATTAAAAAAAGAATTTCCAAATATTGATAATGAAATAATTGAAAATTTCCCTTTTTCTTCTCCAAGAAAAGGTCAACTTGAAATTATATCTGATATTAATGAAGCTATTGAAAATGGATATAAATATATAATTCTCGAGGCAGGAACTGGAACTGGAAAGTCAGCGATAGCTACTACATTAGCTAAAATGTATCAGTCAGCATATATTCTTACTATGACTAAACAATTACAGTCTCAATATTTTAATGAATTTAAATTCCCAATGGTAAAGGGCAGGGGAAATTTTTATTGTTTGAACGATGATTTAGATTCTACATGTGATGTTGGAACTTGTAAAACTACTCCTACTTCCAAAAACTTTTTTTGTAAATTTGGTATTTCTAAAACTCCTAATTTAACTGGTTCAGAAGCTTTTGAAGATCAATTTGGAGGCTCTGTTTTTTATCAATCTGAAGAACATTGTCATTATTGGCAACAAAAATCTAATGCTATTAACTCTCCTATTACTTTAATGAATTATGATTATGCTATTCTTGAATTAAACTATGTAAAGCATTTTGCTCCTAGAAATCTTTTAATTCTTGATGAAGCTCATAATATTGAAAACAAATTAATGAATACGATGGAACTCACTTTATACAATAGAAGACTTAAAAAAGATATTAAAAAGGTCATTAACCCTAATATACTTAAAGAAAAGGATTATAAAGATTGGATAATGGAAATTGACGCAATTAAAGATGCTTATCGTGATATTGAACTTAAAGACCTTCCAAAAAACAAAGCAGACAGAATTAATTCTACAATTTCACGACTAAAACAATTGAGAGAAAATCTTGAAAATGAGCCTAAAAATTGGATTATTGATCCTTTATCTGATGGTGTTTCATTTAAACCACTTAGAGTTCATCAATATGCAAAAGATTATTTATTTAAACATGGAGAAGTTTGTATTTTTTTAAGTGCAACTATTTTATCTCATAAAATGTTTTCTAAGTGGCTTGGTTTAAATCCTAATGAGGTTTATCATATTAAAGTTGATAGTCCTTTTCCTCCTAGTCAAAGACCTATTGAACTAAATATTGCTGGTAAAATGTCTTCTAATAGAATTAAGAGAAGTGCTCCTAAAACTTTACCTATTCTTGAAGCTATATTAAAGAAACACAAGAATGATAAAGGTTTAATTCATACAAATAGCTATAAGTGTCAAGAATATATTGTTAAAAAAATGCCTAATTCACGGTTAATTTCTCATACTTCTGCTAATAGAGAACGTGTTTTAAATCATTTTGAGAAAAGTGAAGATCCTCTTGTTTTAACTAGTCCTTCTATGAGTGAAGGAGTGGATTTACCTTATGATAAATGTAGGTTTCAGGTTATTTATAAGGTTCCTTTTCCTTATTTAGGTGATGAACAGGTTAATATGCGTATGAAAAGGGATAGAAGATGGTATGCATATAAAACTGTAATGACATTGATGCAAGCCTATGGAAGGGGTATGCGAGCTGAAGATGATTCCTGCTACACTTATATTCTTGATGGGGATATAGATATTTTATTTAAAAGTCCATTATATAGATCTCTGGTCCCTGAGTTTTTTAAAGAGGCTATCATTAAAGATTAATTGATTTAATATATTTATTTTTGTTTTAAAAAGTTATTTTTGTATATTTATAAAATTTTTTCATATTTTTTACTTTTTTTAAAAGAAAAACATCTTTTTTTATATAAAAAACCATAATTTCGTTAAAATGTTTAAAATTTTTATATACCTTAATGATTTCGTAATACCTGGAATGTTTGCATATATCCTAAAAGTATATATATAATTAAGAATAAATATTACATTTTAATTCTTTAAATATAATAATATTTTTAGAATTTTGGGGGGAGAATATGAAATTTAGATTACATAATGTAATCACTTTTTTAGTCTTAATTTTAACAGTTGTTTTAAGCATTGGATTTGTCTGTGCTTCTGACTTACAAGAAAACCAGAGTAACAGTGCCGATGGTCCTGTTTTGGGTGTTGAGCTTAGTGACTCATTAAATGATGATTTTACGTCTTCTAGTTCTAATTTAGATAATAGTGCTGATAATGGAGTATATGCCGATAATGGCATAGATACTAATATGAGTGCTAATAGTACAGCTATTAATGATAGCATAAGTACTAATACTTCTGTATCTAAAAATACTTCTGTATCTAATAATTCTAACGGAATTTTTAATAATCTTAAAAATATTTCTATTTCTGGTAAAGTTATTAGATGTGATTCTGGATTAGCTTTTTCTGGAGTTACTATTAAAGTATTTGATTTAAAAGGAAATTTACTTTACAAAACTCAAACTGATAAAAACGGTAAATATAATATAGCTTTTACTAATGAAAATTCTATTTTTAAAGTAACTGCAAGTTATTCTGGGCATGTTACTTTGTCAAAAATTTTAAATTTATCTTATTCTAATGGTTTTTATAAGGGTGTTTGTAACTTTCAGTTGGGTCCTGAACCAGTTATAACTTTTAATAATAATGGTCTGAGTGAATTTGTTAATGAGGAGTTTAAATTCCAAATTCATTTTGATAATATTGGTAATGAAACAGGATTTGGTCCAATAGTTTATTTAACATTGCCTTCTGGAGTTCAATTTAAGAATGCAAAGTTTTTAGGGTCTTCTGTAAAAGCAACTTTTGTTGGAATATTTCCTAGTAATGGTACTTTGATTGATCCTTTTACTAAAAAGCCTGTTACAGGTATACCAGGTGATAGTTTTTATGTGTTAGAATATCCTTTAGGAAGTTATACTAAAGGTCAGCCTATTGCAACTATGGAGATAACTGCATTCCTTTTGGCTAATAATACCATTGGAAAACCTTTAAATATTACTGCTACTCCTGTTTTTAGATTTGGTGCTAACGAAACTGGAACTACTCCTTTAATTGGTAATAAATCTACTTTAAAAGTTACTCCAACTGTAATTAAGATCACTAAAATTTCTAATGCTCCTGAAAGCGAGATTGCTACTGGAAAAAGCAACCCTCATATATACAGTTTAATAATCGATATTGCTAATGGCCAAACTCTTTATAATATTACTCTTAAAGATATTTTGCCTAAAAATCTTCAATTTATTCAGTTGATTGATAGTGCTACTGGCCAAATTATTACATTACCTTCTACAAGTATTCCTGGTGGAATTTTAGAATTATTTTTTAATAATATTACAGGTACTTTAGGTGATGACAAAATTGTAAGATATTCTTTTTATGCTCCTTTACTTGATAATGAAAGTCAACATGTAATTAATCCTAATACTGGTATATCTGTTAATGCTACTAATCAAGTTAATATTTCTGGTAAATATAATTCAGAAAATGTTTCAGCAAAGGATAACAATACTTTATTTTTAAAGTCTGTTGCAACTCAAAAATATGTTAAGGATTTAACTTCCGGTTCTAAACCAAATAATATTTTAGAATATCTTATTAAGTTTCAAATTTCTGATTATTTTGCTTTAGATAATATAATTATATATGATACTCTTAGTGATGGTCAAACCTTCTTAACAAATTATGTCCCATATTTATATATTCATCTTCCTAATGGAACAATCGTATCATTAGCAATTAATTTAAATAATCCTAACCAGTTCCAATCTTTTTATAATAGTACTACAGGTATTACTTATATCATGTTTAATATTACTAGAGTTTTGGTTGATAATGGGTATAATGGTGTATTGGAAGTTTGTAATTATTATAATGAAACAACAATTAGTCAACTTTTTGGTAATTTAACATTCCGTAGTCAGATTAATACTAATTATGCTGTGAATAATAGTCGAATTGTTTCTAATGATCCAATAAGGAATTTTGTTGATATAAAAGCTAATTTGGCTAATCAAACTGCTAATGTCACTGATTCTAGTGGAACTCAAGTTAATATTGTTGCACCTACTTCTAATAAGATTATTATTCAGATAAATGGAAAACCTGTTTCTCCAGGTTCTAACATTATTATTAGACCAGGGGATAATATAACATTTTCTTTAGAGATAAATGTACCTACAACTAATTTAAATAATTTTGTTGTTATTGATTATTTACCTATTCCATTTTTAAATGCTCTTCAGTTTTATACTGGACAACTTCAAAACACTACTTTAACTATTCCTATTTCTGGTCAATGGAGATTAGGTGAAAAAGATACTTTACTGCTTTAACTGGTATATTACCTTATTTAATTGTTGATCCTACTCAAAATACACTTACATTTAATTATGGTAATATTTCATTACCATCTCAACAATCTTCTATTGTTCATATTTTATTTACTGTAACAGCTACAGGTTCTCCAATGGATGATGCATTGAATCTTGCAAATCTTCTAAATATTAAATATGAAAATACTGAAAATGTTGTTTTTTCAGATAATTCAATTGTTAACTTTGTTACTGGTCAACCTGTTCTTTCAATTGAAAAAAATGCAACTCCAAAGAAAGATTTGGAAGCTGGGAGTAATGTAACTTATACAATAATTATTAAGAATACTGGTAATGGTACTGCTTATAATATTGTTGTTAAAGATAATTTCCTTAATATTAATTCTGCATATGTTAATAATATTAATAATATTGTTGCTTATTATCTTAATGGAGATCAAATGATTCCAATAACTGGGTTAAATCTTCTTGATTTATTTGGTCCTAATGGTTTGAATTTTGGAGTTTTATATCCTCTTGGTATCGATGCTACAAATAATACTATTGTTATTACTTATAATGTTACATTATCATCTAAGGTTTATCCTTTACAAGTAATTAATAATACTGTACAAATTACTAATTTCACTTCACTTCCTGATAGTTCAAGTCCTAACTTTGTAACCGATCCACGTGATTATGAAAGTAATGCAAGTGTAAGTGTTAAAGGTATAGAATTTAATAAAACTTATGTAGGGTCAAAAAATGGTCCGAGTAGTGGTAACAATTTAACAATTGGTGAGGTTGGTAAATATAGATTAACAATAGTATTGCCTGCTGGACAAATAAAAGATATGGTTATTGTCGATACTTTTCCAAATGGACTTAAACTTGTCGATGGTTCTATAAATGTTATTTCAAATGATAATATAAAACTACCTAATTATACAATTGAAATAAATGGTAATATTATCACAATACGTTTTACAGGTTTAACTAACACTTCCGAAGGATTAAATAAAACTTTCTATATAGATTTTGATGCTATTGTACTTAATAATGCAACTTCTAATCCACCTAATACTGGTAATAGATCTAGAACTAATACTGCTATTATTGATTGGGATAACCCAGGTCATACTCCAATTTCATCATCAGCTACAATTAATATTATAGAACCACAAATCACTACAAATAAAACATTTAGCTCTAATACTATTTATGGTGATAAGTCTATAACAGTAACTATTACTATAAAAAATAATGGTATGTCAAAGGCATATAATGTAAATATTAAAGATTATCTTGCTAGTGCAAGCAATATTTTTAATTTAACTGGTTCTAATGTTGTGGAGATATATACTCCATCAGGTTTTACCTTTAATTATGATCCTGTTACTAAAGTTGTAACATATACTGGTGGAAATCTTGATGTTGGACAATCAGCTACATTTTCATTTAATTTAACTGTGTTAGCTGATCCGGTTTTAGGGACTAACTATACTAATGTAGCTAATGTTTCTTACTGGTCACTTCCATGGATCGAATCTACTCCTAATCCGGATAGTAGAAATTATAATAGTTCTGGATCAGCTAGTTTAGTGGTTGGAGATCCTCAAATAAATAAAACTTATATAAATTCAACTATTCATGGTTCATCTCCTAATGTTACTATTGGTGAGAATGTAACCTATCGTATTTTAGTAAAATTACCTAAAGGTAATGCTACAAACCTTTTAATAACTGATCTTTTACCTGCTGGGTATAAATATATTTCTTACAGTTTAAATTCATCAGATTGGGTAGGTAATCTTGGTAATTTAGAATTCACTGTTAATGGCAGATTTTTAACTTTCAAATTTAGTGGACTAACTACCAGTCTTTCTAATGATAATTCTTTTTACATTGATTTAATTGCTCAAGTATTAGATGATTCATCAAATAGAGCAGGTCTAACAAAAACTAATAATGTAAATCTGACATGGGATGAAAATCTTAAAGGGCCGTTTAATTCTTCTGCCAATACTTATATTGTTGAACCAAATATACAGATTAATAAAAGTACTAATGTAACTACTGTTGATGGTGGAGACAAATTATTAATTACTATTATAGTTACTAATAATGGCAAGTCTAATGCTTATAGATTAAATATATCTGATATTTTAGATCCTAAGTTCTTTAATTCAAGTACTGTTGTTTTTAATGAAATTCCTGGATTTACTTTTGTTAGAGAAAATAATGTTATTTATATAATAGCTAATGAAGGTAATTTTATTGGAAATGGAACTTCTCAAACATTTACTTTTACAGTTAATGTAATTCCTGATGTTGTTAGTAACTCTACTTTCACAAACACTGCAAACGTATCTTTTTCATCTATGCCTGATGGTTATGATGTAACAAGGAACTATACTAATGTTTCTAATGTTGTAACATTTAAAACAACTTCTCCAAACATTTCAAAATCTGTTAATTCAACTTCAGAACCAGGTTCTACAGGAATTTATTTATTAATTGGTGAAGTTATTACTTATAAAATTGATATTATCATTCCTGAAGGTAAAACACTTGCTGTTATTCTTAAAGATATTTTATCTAATAATGTAAGATTTAATAGTGGTTCTGCCAAAATAATGATTAATAATATAAATATTAAAGCTTCAGATTTTAACTTTGGTTCTAATCCTGGAGAATATATTAGTTTATCTGATAGTTACTTTTTAAACAATATTTTTAATCTTTCATTTGGTAATATAACATTTAATGGTAGTGAAGGATTACAGAATGGTTTAATCAGTATAATATTCAATGTTACTGTTTTAAATATAATTGAAAATCAGAATGGAACTAAAGTAGCTAATAATGCTACATTAACATTTACTAATGCTTCAGAAAGTCAAAAGTCTATTACTTCTGCTGCTGAAAATTTGACTATAATTACTCCTAAGTTGATCATTAAGAAGACTCCGAGTAAAACTACTATTAAAGGTGGAGAAATATTTTCATACACTATAGTACTCCAAAATAATGGCTCTGCTCCAGTTTATGATATTATTATAACTGATTATTTACCTGATGGTTTGTCTTATATTAATATTATAGAAATCCCAGAAGGTTGGACTGTAATTAATGATGGCCAAAAAATCATGTTTATTTCTCCTGTAGGATTTAATATTAGCTCTGGTAATAATGTTACAGTTAAATTTAATGTTAAAGCTTCACAAAACATTAACTATGCTTCTAAAATAACTAATATTGCTAATGCTACTGGAACAACTTTACCTGGTGAACATGGAACTAACAATGCTACTATTGGTAATCCTGGAGAAACTACTGGTGAGAGAACTGGAAATGCATCTCAAGGTTCAGTAAATAATATATTTAACAATGTTACAAATGTGATTAATACAACTTCTCCTTCTATATCCAAGAATGTAAATAATAAAACTTCTTCAATTGGAGGTAAGTTAATATATACCATTGTAATAAATTTACCTGAAGGATACACAAAAAATCTAACATTTTCAGATTTACTTCCTCAAGGTTTACTATATTTACTTGATAGCCTTCAAGTTTCTTCTTCTGATTCTGTAGATTATCAATATAAAAATAATCTGATAATAAATAGTGATAATAATAGGATTAATATTAACTTTGGTTGGGTAAATACTACTTCTGATGGTAATATAACCTTAATTTATACTATTTTAGTACAAAACATCTCTACTAATCTCAATGGAACTGTTCTCTCTAATAATGCAACTATTATATTTGTAAATGGATCTAATGATAGCTTTAATTCATCTGATACAGAAAATGTCACTGTTGTAGAACCTAAACTTAATATTAGTAAAAATTCTGATAAAAAGAATTATGTTCCAGGAGAAAATGTTGTTTTCACGTTAGTTATAAATCATTTACTTGGAAGTGCTTCTTCTGCTTATAACTTAGTTATAATAGATTATATACCAAATGGGTTAATTTATAAAATTGGCTCTGCTATACTTCCAACTGGATGGTATGTTGATGATAGTTTAGCTAGCTCTAATATTTTAAAATTTTATACTTTTGATGGTTATGAGCTTCCAGTAGGTCAAAATGTTACTATTATATTTAATTGTACTGTAGGTAATTCTAGCTTTGCAGGTAAGAATTTAACAAATATTGTTGCTTTGAATTATTCTTCAACTAATGATACTAATAATTCAAGGATATATGGTCCGATAAATGCTAACTCTACTATTCATATTTTAGGTGCTGATATTTATGTTATTAAAAAGGGTAATATAACTATTAATGCTGGTGAGTCTTTCAATTATTATATTGAAATAGGAAATAATGGGCCTGATTCTGCTATAAATGTTACAATTCATGATTTAATAGATCAAGAATGGTTCATATGGATGAAAAATGTCAAATATTATTTAAATGGAAACTGGTATGATTTTAATAATCCTTTGGATAGGATTGTAATAGAAGAACTTGCACCTGGTCAAAAGATTTTCATTAATATAACTGGAACTTTAAATTCATCTGCACCAATTGGAAATGTAACTAATAGGGTTAATGTTACATCATCAACTCCTGATCCAAATACTGATAATAATAAGGATAATGTTACAACTGAAATAAAACAAAAAGCTGTACTTGATGTAAAAAAGACTGTAAATGAAACAGTAGTTATAGCTGGAAATTCTATACATTACACTATTACTATTATAAACAATGGTCCAAGTTATGCTTATGATCTCATTATTAAAGATAATCTACCTCAATATGTTGTTGGGAATTTTTATTCACTTGATGGTGGGGTTACTTGGATTCCTTGGACTTCTAGTCCATTAAAAATTAATCATTTAGCTGATGGGGATACTATTGTACTTTTAATTAATGCAACTGTTAATTCAACTACTCCTAATGGCACTATTTTAAATAATACGGTTAATGTAAGCTCTAATGGAACTCCTGAGATTGAAAAGTCTGTAACTTCTAATGTTACTACTCATGCTAATTTATATTTGAATAAATCTAACAATCCTTCTTTGACTGTTGTTGCTGGTGAGAATCTTATTTATAAGATTATTTTGAGAAATTATGGTCCTTCAGTTGCTTGGAATGTGACTTTGAATGACTTGCTTCCTGTTTGGTTGCTTAATTCTTCTTATCGCTATAGTCTTGATAATGGTGTTTCTTGGTCTAATTGGATTTCATTCGGTAGAAATTTAGCTTTAAATGTTTCTGAATTTTTCCCTAATGGTTTTGGTTTAGATGATATCTTTACTTTAGAAATTAATTCTACTGTGAATGCATCTACTCCTAATGGCACTATTATAATTAATCGTGCTAATGCCACTTCAACTACTGATCCTGATGGTGTTGAATCTAATAATGTAACTAATACTATTATTGCTGTTGCTAGCTTATCTATTGTGAAGTCTGGTGATAGTAAAGTTACTGCTGGTGGTCCGATTAAGTATATTATTACTATTAAGAATAATGGTCCAAGTGATGCGATTGATATTTTATTAAGAGATGCTTTACCAAGTTATGTGACTGGTTTGTATTATTCTGTTGATAATGGTATTACTTATCATGCTTGGTCTCCTAGTGGAGAAGTATATTTAGGAACTTTAGGTGTTAATCAAACTGTTGTTGTTTGGATTAATGGTACTGTTGATTCTACTACTCCAAATGGTACTGTTTTAAATAACACTGCATTTGTCACTTCTCCAACCGATCCTGAATCACACAATGATTCTTTTATTACAAACGTCACTACTCAAGCTAATTTAACTTTGAATAAGTCTGTAAATTCTATTGTTGTTGTTGCTGGTGAAAATCTTATATATACTATTGTTTTAACTAATAATGGACTTAGTGTTTCTAGAAATCTAACTTTCTTTGATAATCTTCCTAATGGGTTGATTAATTCTCATTATAGATATAAGGTTGGAAATGGTTCTTGGAGTGATTGGGCTGATTTTGATGGTTCATTTGTTATTGTTTTACCAAATGGTTATCTTTCTGTTGGTGAAAATGTGACTGTTGAGATTAACACTACTGTTAATTCTTCTGTTCCTAATGGAACTGTTTTAGTTAATTATGCTAGTGTTAATTCTAGCACTGATCCTTTTGAAGTTATATCTCCTCCAGTCAATACTACTGTTATTTCATCACCTGTTTTATCTTTAAATAAATCTGTTGATAAGATTTTAGTTTATGCTGGTAATGGTTTGATATATTCTATTATTTTGAAAAATCATGGTCCTTCTGCTGCGTGGAATGTGACTTTGTCTGATAGTATTCCTAGTTGGTTGATTAATGCTTCTTATCGTTACAATATTAATGGAGGCTCTTGGTCTAATTGGATTTCATTTAATGGAAATTTAGTGTTAGATGTTTCTAGCCTTTTCCCTAATGGATTTGTTGATGCTGATGATATATTTAATGTAGAAATTAAGAGTACTGTTAATGCTTCTACTCCTAATGGAACTATGATGTTTAACAATGCTACTGTTGTTTCATTAACAACTCCTGATGAAGTCATATCTCCAACTGTAAATACAACCGTAATTACACTTGCAAACTTAACAATTACTAAAGTAGCTAATGTTGAAAAAATAGTAAGAGGTCATTCAATACAATATATTATTGTGATAACTAATTTAGGGCCTTCTGATGCTTTAAATGTATCTTTGTATGATTATTTCGATACTAATATATTATTGAATACATATTATTCAACATCTTCAGGCATTCCTTGGACAGCTTTCAATGGTCCATTAAATTTAACTTACCTTGTATCTTCACTTTCTCCTGGAAGCAACGTTACTATATGGGTTAATGGAACAATTGCTAAGAATGCTACAACTGGAATTACAAATACAGCAATAACTAGCTCAGAAACTGATCCTGAAGGTAATAAGTCAGCTAGTGTTAAAACTCCAATACAAAAATCACATATTACAATTAAGAAGACTGTTAATAATCCTAAACCATTTATTCATGAAACAGTTTATTTCACATTAACAGTTAAAAATTGGGGTCCAGATACAGCTATAGGTGTTTATGCAATTGATAAACTTCCAGATGGCCTTAAACTAGTTTCATACAAAACTAATTACGGAACATATAATCCTAAAACTGGATTATGGGATATTGGTGATATTCCTACTGGTGAAACTGCTCAATTAACACTTACTGTGGTAGTTGAAAAATTAGGTACTATTGTAAATATTGCAGAAGTTTTCACTGACTCTTTCGATGGTTCACCTGAGAAACATAATGCTTCAGCTACTGTAGAAGTATTACCAGTTCCTGAACCTAATCCAACTCCTGAACCTAATCATGCAAATGGTGTAAGTATGAAAAACACAGGTATGCCTATTCCAATAGCTGTATTAGCAATATTATTAGCTTTTGTAGGAGTTTTAAGGGTTAAAAAGAGATAATTTTTATATTTATTAATTATTTCTTTTTTAAAATTTTTTTAAATTTTAATATTTAAAGCTTTATTTTTAAAGCTTTATTTTTAAAGTTTTATTTTTAAATTTTTATTTTCAATTTTTTAAAATTATTCTTAATTTTTATACTTCTGTTTTTAACTTTTAGATTTTTTAATGCTTATTTTTTCTGGCTATTTTTTTCTAGTTATTTTTAATAACTATTTTTAGTATTTATAGGATGTTTATAGAATATAATAAAAAATTATTTAAGTGTTATTAACAAAAGTAGTAATGGATTATTCTATATTATTTTATGAATTATTATGATGTAGAAGTATTAGATATAATCTATTCTATTTTTTATCCAGGGCCTGTGGTCTAGCCTGGAATGACGTAGGACTTCGGATCCTAAGGCCGAGGGTTCAAATCCCTCCAGGCTCGTTTTTTATTTTTCACTAAAATTAAAATTTTTCATTAAATTTATTTTAATTATATGGACAACTATTAAACTCATTATTTATAATATAGCTACAATTAAAATACTAGGTCTATGTAAACTTTTAATTTAATTGCTTGCAACTGTAATATTTTCATATGTATTTTAGTATATACCTTATCATCAGCTTTAGTAGCAATATCATATTATAATATCCATAACCTACACTTCCATAATATCTTTCTCTATACTTTTTTATCAATTTGGTTTGAATTTTATTAAAATCAAATAGATAATTTTATATTATTGAATAATTAAAGATAATATTTATCAGAATATAATATTTAATATAAAATTGAGGAAGACTAATGGCCCTTAAATTTAAAAAAATAGCTTTAATAACATTATTATCAATAATTATAAGTTTAATTTTTATTAATATAGCATTTGCTGCTCCAGGATATGTTAATGTTGAAGTTAAAGATTCTTATAATTCAACTTCAGGAAATTATTCTGAAAATGGATTTGCAGTAAAAAATGCTACTGTTAAAATCATAGATAAGACAAATAAAGTAGTTTTATCTGGAAAAACTGATGATAAAGGTAAATGTCAGCTAAGTGTAAATACTTTGAGTTCTGGAAATTACATATTAAATATTAGTTATTCTACCTATCTTACTTATTCTATGAACCTTACAATTAATTCTGATAAAAATAATCATAATATTCCATATAGATTTACTCCAGACATTGCTTTTGTTTGTTATTATCCTGGTCATAAGGAAAAAGTAGATAATTTGATGAAAATAAGTAGTCGAATTTATTATATTGATTCAATGAACTTTAACCAAGAAAAAGATCAAAAAGTATGGCTTCTTAGATATGCAAATTTTATATATTTAGACATGTTTGCTGAAGGTCAATATGAATTTGACCAATATCTTTTCTTAAATACTCCTGCAAATAAAAATTATAAAATTGCTTATTGTTTTGGAGACTATACTCCATCTCAATTAGCTAAATTTGGATTTAATTTTATAGGTGCTAATTTTTCTAATAATACTCCTCATACAGTCGAAAATACTTTCATTGGTTCTTATTTTAAATCTCAAAGCTCTGAAAATATGAATCAGGATATTTTAAGTAAGAATATGCAAAATTTGTTTGATTATATTAGATATTTATTGGGAGAAACAAATCTTAATCCCACTGATGATGATTCTAAAACACCTATTTTAGATTCTTTATGGGGAATATATCATCCAGATTATGGTGTTTGGGAATTTAAGGTTAATCAATCAGAAGTAGCCAAATGGATTCGTCAAAACCCTGGTTATACTTGTAATGTTTCTGATGGTAGTAATAATGATAGTTCTAATACTACTAATTCTGGTGATTTAAGATGGATGTCAAAAGAGTATAATGAATGGGTTTCTAATCAAAATGTTTCATCATTATATTCTCAATTTGAAAATTGGTATAAATCTAAAAAACAAAACATAACTTCCAATTTCATAACCATAGCAAGCTATAGGCCTGGAGGGGTTTTAGTTGATGCATTGATTAGGGCTTATGAATCTCAAGGTAGAGCTACTTTCAATGTTTTCCAAATAGAATCTGCTCCTTCAATGGCAAGTATCCTTTTAAATTTATCCAATACTCTGTCTCGAAAAATAGTTGCTATTAACTCTTTATACAGCTGGTCTATGGATTATAAAAATATGGGTGAAAATGGTGGTGCTATTGATGAGTATATTGGAATAGATGTTGAAATTATAAGGGCATTGAATGATATTAGTGAAATGAGTTATTTAAGTGATTATGGACCTCAATCTGAATGGACTTATTCTGTTACAATTCCTAGTATGGAGGGAGTTTTTGGAGCTATAGCAGTCTCCTATGTTGATGCATCTGGAAAAACACAAGTTATAAAAGCAGGTGTTGATAAGTTAGTTGAAACAACTCAAGGCTGGGCTAATTTAAAGGAAAAAAGTAATGAATATAAGAAAATTGCTGTAATTCTTTATAATTATCCTCCAGGAAAAGCAGAAATTGGTGCTTCATATCTGGATGTTTTTCAAAGTGTTCATGATCTTTTAGAACAATTATATGATGCAGGTTATAATATTGGTATGAATAAAAGTGAAATACCTACAGTTGCTAAACTTGTTGCACTTATTCAAGATATGGGTAATAAAGGAACTTATGCACAAGGACTTTTAAACGAATATGTTGAAAAAAATTGGGATACCTTGATGAAATATGGTCAATTGGTAGATGAGAATAAGGTTAATGAATACCTTAATTCTTTAGGTGAGGTATTAAAAGAACAATTACTTAAAAAATGGGGTCAAAATGGAACTATGGGTAGTATAATGGTTTATACTAATAATACTACTCATAAGAAATATATTGTAATTCCTGGAGCGATGTTTGGAAATGTTTTCCTCACATTCCAACCTAGTAGGGGTTGGGAAGAGGTGGAAAATTATCATGATTTAAATTTACCTCCTCATCAACAGTATGTTACTTTTTATAAGTGGTTAGGGGATGTTTTTAAAGCTGATGCAATGATACACATGGGGACTCATGGAACTTTAGAGTTCTTACCTGGAAGATCTTTAGGTCTTCAAGATGATGATTGGACATTTGTTTTAAGTGGTATTCCAAATATATATCCTTATATTGTTTCAAATCCTGGTGAAGCTTCAGTAGCTAAAAATAGGGCTGGTGCATTAGTTATAAGTCACATGACTCCTGCATCTGTAATTTCTCAATTATATGGTAATTATACTGAGTTAAATACTCTTATTGATAAATATGAAGAAAGTATGCAAAATAATGTTACAAATTTAGCTGAAACTTATAAAAAACAGATTTTAAACCTTTCTAAATCTCTTAATATTGATCAACCATCTAAAACTCAATCTTTTGAAGATTGGCTTGAAGATGTTCATCATTTACTTGAAGGTTTAGATAATGATATTATTACATTGGGATTACATACTTTAGGTTATGTATTAACTGGTAATGAGATGATTCAAGGTGTTATAACGATTGTATCATCGAAAACTACCATCTATGATCATATAAAAGATTTATTATATCCTAATCTCAAAAATGTTAAATACACTGATTTAGTTAATGGGAATAACAGTGTTAGAAATGCTACTAAAGTTCAAACAATACAAAATTGGCTTAATAATTTTGTTAAAGGGCTTTTGAATGGTTCTATAACTAATATAACCAAATTTGCAGAAAATAATAATATATCTAATTCTAGTGATTCTTATGAAGACTTTTATGAAGCTTTGGTACTTTGCAATACTACAATTAGAGATATTCAAAATAATTTAGAGTGGGAATCTATTTTAAAAGCATTATCTGGAGAATATGTAGTACCTGGATTATGTGTTGATCCTGCTTATGGTGATTCATTACCTACTGGTAGAAATGTATATTTCACAGATACAACTAAAATGCCATCTAAAGCCGCATATGAAACAGCTAAAAATATTGTTGATAAGTTAATTGTTGAATATTATGAATCTCACAATAAAACTTTTCCAGAACTTGTTGGCCTTGTAATATGGGGTACTGAATTATTACGTACTGAAGGCATAGGATTAGCTGAATTTTTATACTTTTTAGGTGTTACTCCTGTTTGGACATCAAATGGTGTAGCTAAAGGTGTAGAATTAATTCCTTTAGAAAATTTAACTGTTACATTATCTAATGGCAAAACAATTAATCGTCCTCGTATTGATGTTTATACAAGTGCAGTTACTAGTAATTCTAATTGGATTAAATTAATGGTTTCTGCAGTTAATTTAGCATATAATGCTTCTAATGAAAAAGATTCTGAAAATTATGTTAGAAAACATTATAAACAGTATCCTTCACTGGATAGAATTTTTGGTCTTCCTGGTGCAATTCTTGAGGGAACTGGTATGAGTAATTTTATCCCAAATACTAATAAATGGCAAAATAACACTAATATAAGTGCAACATTGGCTGATATTTATCTATCAAGAGTTTCTTATTCGTGGTCTATTGATTCAAAGGGAAATATTGTTGTAACTAGTAATAGAGGAGCTTATGAATTTTTACTTAAAAAAACTAATTTAATTACTCAAAATGTTGATAGTACTTGGAGATTTTTAGATAGTGATGATTATTATGATTGGTTTGGTGGTCTTTTAGGTGCTTCTCAATATCTTGGTGGAAAACCTGATACTGCTATTGTTGATATAAGGAACAAAAATAACATAATTACTAGAAATTTACAGGATCAATTGGACTTTGAATTGAGGTCTACAATTTTAAATCCAATTTATAGAGATGCTTTACTTGGAACTGCTGCAGGTTGGAATTTTTATGCATCAAAATACCAATATGTTTTTGGTTTTAATACTGTTGCTTCTGGTTATGATGGTGGAAATTTGATTTCTAGTGGTTCTTGGATTTCTTTAGGTTATAATCTATTGGATCCTGCTTTTAATGTTGATGCTGCTCATAAAGCTTATTCTTTCCAGAGTATGTCTGGATGGGTTCTTGTTGCAGCTCAAAAAGGTATGTGGTCTGGAGATAATAAGCTTTTAACAGAATTAGCCGACCGATATATTGATTCAGTTATCCAATATGGGGTTGCTTGTTGTCATCATACTTGTGCAAATTTAGACTTTAATAAATGGGTTCTTCAGATTTCTTCAAAGTCTAATGCAGATAAAAAGAAATATTCTGATATTTTACAAAAAGCTACCCTTGGAGGTGCAGCTTATTCTTCTTCTAATGGTGGTTCTTCTGGTGGAAGCTCTTCTAGTGGTTCTTCTAGTGGTTCTTCTGGTGCTGGCTCTGATATTGGAGAACTTTCTCAAGATTCTTCTTCAAGTGGAGAAGTTGGAGATTCTAGCTCTTCTAAAGCTTCTTCAAGTTCAAGTGTAAGTACCTCTGGAGCTTCTGATAATTCACAAGGTGCTTCTGGTGATAATAATGGTAAAGTAAGTGAGCTATCAAGTGATCAATCTTCTTCATCTAGTTCAGATTCATCAATTTCCGCGGCATTTATAGCTGTTGTATTAGCTATTATTGCGTTGTTTGTTGTTGGTTATATTAAAAATAAAAAGAATGAAGATTATTAAATAAAACGTATTAAACTATTTAGATATTTATTAAATGGTTCTATTAGATTTAAATTTAAAAATTAAGAAAAACGGAGAATATATATGAAAAAATATAAATTGGTTATTCCATTGATGGGATTATTAATATTATGTTTGGCTATTAGTTCTGCTTCTGCAGCTAGTCATAATATTAATGAAACTAGCTATTCAGATTATTTTAATAATGATGGATCATTTAAAGATTCTGTAATAAATGATGGGGATGAGTTAGTTATAGATGGTGATATTAATAATAGAGATTTTCAAATTAGTAAGAATGTCACCATTAATGGAAAAAATAATGGAAAAATTGTTAATGGTACAATTAAAATAAATGGTGGGGTTGATTCAAGTGGTTCTACTATAAAGAATGTTTATATTTATAATGTTGATAAAAATGCTATTGAAATTACAAATGGTGCTTCTTTTATTACTTTTTCAAATTTGAATATTAATATTTTAGGAACTGTAAATCACCCTGGTGGATCGTATGCTAGTTTATATGGTATATTAGCACAAGGTGAAACTTCTAATATTAATATTTTTGATAATATTATTTCAATGAATGGCGTTGTTCCGTATAATTATGGAATTTCTGTTAGTTGTTATGATAGTAATTGGCAAACAAAACCAAATCCTAATAACTATATTATTAGTGGAAATAAGATAATCTCTAATATTACTAATAATTATATTGCGGGTATTTATACAGATTCTCCAGTTAATTTTACAATAAGAGACAACCGTTTAGATTTGATGTCAAATAATTTAATATATGGTATAGCTATTACAGACATGTTTTTAAGTGATATGGATAATTTAATTCCAGCTAGAGGAATAAACATTTTAAATAACACTGTTTATGGAAAAGGTAATTGCATTTTCTTAATTGAACTTTTCCAAGTTGGTATTTGGGAAATAATGGATGATTATGGGGAATTTAATCCTATTCTAATTGAGAATAACACTCTTTTAGGTAAAGGAACTTCTGTATATGGTATTGCTATAGGTTCCTCTCAGAATATAACTATTGGTGGAAACAATATTACTACCTTAGGTGGTGATTATAAATCAATAACTAAAACTAATGATTCATCAGCCCCTATAGGTGGAATAGCTCCTATAAATCTACATGGAAGCATGTTTGGTCAATGTAAAAATTTAAATATTACTAATAATCACTTTGAAACAAATAATGGAGTAACAGTTGGAAATACTAATTCTTCTGTTGTTCCAATGAATATCACCTATTTGAATAATCTACAGGACTTTGTGGTTGATGATGATTCTTACTCTAATTTCTTTGATGATGAAGGGATTTTCTTAGATAATTTAAATATAACATCTAATAGTACTTTGAAATTAGGTAATTTAACTCGAAAAAAATTAGTAATAGATAGAAAATTGAATTTAATTTCTTATGGTATTAATTCTATATTAAATTGTACTCAGATAACACTAACTTCTGGGGCCTCAGGATCTCTTATTGATGGACTTTATTTTGATAGTAATGATTCTGTTATAATATTACAGGATTCTAGTAGTAATATTTTAAAGAATATTGTTATTATTATAAAAAGTAATATTGATGATGTTTATCCTAATAATATTGTCACTGGAATAAATCTTAAGGGAAGTAGTTCAAAAAACCAAATTTTAAATAATAAAATCTATATTAATGGAACTAAAAATCCTACTTATGGTGCATATTTCTATGGTATTCAAGTTGGAGGCTATCCTTTTGTTAAATTAGATAGTAATAATATTACTGAAAATGAAATATTTGTAAATGGTGGAACCATTTCATATGGTATTGTATTGAATTCAGTTAAAGATACTATTATTAATAATAATAATATTTCTGCAATTGGAAGAGATTTTGCTTATGTGTTAATTGTTCAAGACTGGAGTTCTGCAACTGTTCCTTCAATTAATAACCAGATTATAAATAATAAAATATATGGAAAAGCAAGTATGGTTTATTTGATTGAGTCTATTAATTCTCAAGGAACAATTATAAAGAAAAATACTCTTTTGGGAGAGGGTAATGCTGTTTATGGATATGCTTCTCATGCTTCTAAAAATGATGTTATTGAAGGAAACAATATTGAAATAAACGGAACTGATTTAACTAATACTCCTGCAAATTATGATATAATTAATTCTGGTCATGCTGGTATTTTTGGAAACAATTCTCAATATATGATGATTATAAATAATAAAATTGTTTCTAATTATAAAAAAGGTGGAGATTATGCAATTAAAATTATTAATTCTCCTAATGAGTCTATAAACATTTTATTAAACAATTATTTATCTTCTGATAATAAGAAAAAGTTAGGGAAAGAAGCTATTTCTGCATTCAAGTCTGATTTAATTAATAATAATACTCCAAAAGAAACATCAATAACTATTAAAACTAATAATATAACTAAAGGAAAATCTGCAACTATTACAGCTATTCTTAAAGATGAGGATGGTAAAGTTATTAAAAATGGAAAAATTTCATTAAAAATAGCTGGAAAGACTTATTATAAAAACACTAATTCTGAAGGTGTAGCTACTTTTAAAATTTCATCTTTAGGTATTGGCAAACACTCAATACAAGCTATTTATGGTGCTAATAAAGATTATGCTTCTGTATCCAAAGTTGGAACTCAAGTAGTAAAGGGGATTGCTGATTTAAAAATAACTAAAATTGTAAAAAATGGTAATTACTATAAATTAGCTGTTAAAAATCAAGGTTCAGCAAAAACAACAAATACTAAGCTTAAAATATGGTATAAGCAAGGTAATAAAATCAAATCTAAAATTGTTAATGTTAAATCAATTGGGGCAGGTAAATCTATAATAGTCAATGTTAAATTCTTTAAATATTCCACACATAAAAAATATGTTAAATATGTTAAAGTCAATTATAACAAAGTTGTTAGTGAATCTAACTATAAAAATAATTTAAAAAAGTTTAGAGTGTAAAATTATAAAATCTTTAATATTATTTTACACTTTTATTTTTATTATTATTTTTTATTTATTTCTATATTTATTGGAGAGTTTTAAAAAATGAAAATGTCTAAAATTACTTTTTTCATTGGGATTTTAATGATATTTGTCATTCTTGGAATAGGAACTGTTTCAGCTCAAGATAGTACATCTGATTTTAATAGTGTTTCCAATTTCAATGAAAATATTGGTGAATTAAATCCTGATATTAATAATAATACTAATATTGGTTCTAGTAATGATGCTGATAGTAATAATATTAATAATTCTAATGTTAATGCTAATTCTAATGATAATAATGAAAATCTGGATAGTAATGTTAAGTCTAATGGAAAATCTAGTAGTAAAAGTATTACTTCTTATTCTAATGTTGTTGTAATAACAGATTCTACTTATTTAACTTATTTTAATTCTGATGGTACTATAAAGTCTGGAAGTGGCATTAACTCAGGATATACCTTAGATTTACAAGATACTTTAAAAAATAAAAACTTAATTATAAATATTCCTTTGAATCTTATAAGTTCCAATGGACTTGGAAAATTAATTAATGGAACTATAAAAATTCAAAATGGAGGTTCTAATTCTAATATAACTGGATTAACTATTGATAATCGTAATACTAATGGTCATGGTATATATTTACTTGATACTCAAAATAATACTATAAAAGATTGTAATATTACTGTTGGTGGGTCTAATGGGTATGCTGTTCCTATTGTAAATTCAAACTATAATAAAATTATTGGAAATAAGGTTGTTACTTTAATTACTAATAATAGTCCTGGAATGGATCCTCGAGCTCATTCTGCTATTGTTTTAGGTAATTCTCATTATAATACTATTGCTAATAATACAGTATCTTCTAATGGATCTAATTGTATTTATCTTTCTACTTATTCTTTTGCAGATTATTCTTCTTCAGGAAGATCTACTCATAATGATATAATTAATAATACTTGTTATAGTATATCTGATGTTTCATGGTGCTATGTTATTCAGATTATGGGAGATTACAATAATATTATTAATAATACTATTTATAAAGGATTTAGAGGAATATCATCAGAAGGTAAATATAATAATGTCACTGGAAATAAGATTTTTGATTCAAATACTGGAATTATAGTATCTTCAAATAATATAGTTTTAGATAATTATATAAATCTGACTGGTAGTCATAATGGAATTGTGGTTACAGGTTCAAATACTGTACTAAAAAATAATGAAATATATGTGGTTAATGGAAAAGCGATTGATATATCTTCTATTAATAATATAACCATTGAAGAGAATAATATAACTTCTTCTGCTGGTACTTGTATCTATATTTTTGGTAATTCTAATCAGATTTTTATTTTAAAAAATATTATTAATTCTAATACTGGGGTTTGTATCTCTATAAAAAGACAAGATTCTCAAACATTTCCACGTAATGTTTCTATTAGGAAAAATACTTTAAACACTGGAAATACCTATTTTATTGATGCTAAGGATTGTGATAAAAATACTTTTGATTTTAGTGGTAATTCAATGCCTGAAAATGCTCAGATTATAAGTCCTGGTGGTGAAGTTATAACTCCTCCTATTAATAATTTTAATGGAACAGTCCATAATATTACTGAGTCTAATTTTGAGGATTATTTTGACATTGATGGTAATTTGAAAAGTATTGTTAATGATGGAGATATTCTGAATTTAACTGGTAATTTCTCTAATTTTTCTAATAGATATTTATATATTACTTCAGGAATTAAAATTATTGGAAATCCTGCTTATTTCTATAATTGTACTTTTGTAGTAATTTCTACTGGAGTATGGATTGAAAATTTGAATATATTAAATGAAAAACAGATAGGAGTTTATATAAGAAACTCAGGTTATGTAACTATAACTAAAAACAATATTACTTCAAATGATCCAACAAATGCTTATGGTGTTTATATATATAAATCTGATAGAAATACTATTTCTTTAAATAATATTAATGTAAAAGGGGATTTTTTAACATTTGGAATTGTAGTTTATGGTTCTTTGTACAATTCTATAAAGGATAATATTATTCATGTCATTGGAACTGGTTATCCTCATTCTTATGAAAGTGAGGTTTGTATTGATGGTGGAATATGCATCGATGGTGGAATTTGTATTGATGGTGGAATTATAGATGGTGATGATAAGGCTGGAATTGTAAAGGAAATTTTTAGAACTTATGGGATTTTATTAATTTATTCCTCAAATAACAATATAACTACCAATGTAGTTAATGCTACCTCATCTATGGATTCATTAAATAATAATTCTACAAATTCTATTGTTGGTATTGATATCTATTTTGATAGTCATAATAATAATGTAGTTGGAAACAATATTTTCATTAAAGCTAATGATACTTATATTTATGGAATGGGTGTTATTGGTGCAGAAACTAATACTGGAAATTCTAAATCTCAAAACAATTCATTTAAAAATAATAATATTGAAATTGAAGGACTTTATTTTGTAACAGGCTTTATTTCTGGTTATAACAGTTTTAATACCTTGGTTTATGGAAATGAGATACTTTGTTTAGCTAAAGATTATGCTTATGGTGTTACTCTTGAACTATCTCAATTTAATAAGATTTTGGAAAATAGGATTGATCTTTTTGCTTTGATTAATTATGCAATCGAATTATATGGTTCTAATGATAATGAAATTAATCAAAATGAAATCTATGCTTATGGTTGTTATAGCTATGGGTTAGCTGGAGTTTCTTCATCAAGAAACCATATAGTTTTAAATAAAATTTATGTTGAAGGTAGTGGAAATATATCTGGTTCTGGATTTGATGAACTATTAGAAAAAAGACATGGGGATGCAATTCCTTATGGAAATGCAGGTATACTTTTAATGCCCAATTCAAATAATAATATTATTAAATATAATGAGATAACATCTTCTGGAGAGTATGCTATAAATGGAACTAATATTACCAATACTACTATTGATAGTAATTATTTAAATGCCACTGGTATTTTGAATGATTCTGGTTATATCGTTGAAGGTAAAAAGGGTATTTATTCAATACTTGCACCAATAAATCATGATTCTGGAAATATTATAATCAATAATTATGTCAATCTGTTTAATGAGGAAGATTTAAGTTTTCCAATTGTCAATACATCTGTTAATAACTCTGCTAAGATAATTATTTCGATTTTAGATAATTTCAATGATTTTGATGGTGCTGATGTAATATTCTTTATATATTATAATAATGATTGGATAAGATTTGGTTCAGGAACTTTTAATAATAGTAATTTTGAACATATTTGGAAAAAAGTCTATGATTCCATGGTAGCTGGCTCTTATAATATTAAAGCGGTTATTACTAAGGAGGATTATAAAAATTTAACTATTCAATCTACTTTAAATACTGCTAAAGCACCAGTTACTGTTAAAGTATTGAATTCTTCTGGTGTTAAAGGGGAATATGCTACTGTATCTGCTAAAGTTACTGATAGTCGTGGAAATTCTATTTCAGATATTTTAGTTAGGTTTTATGTTGAAGGTATTTTCGTTGGAAGTGCTTATACTAATTCTAATGGTACTGCAATATTAGATTATATTTTAAGTTCCTCACAAAATATAGGAAATTACTTTTTAAGTGCTATTGCTATGGAATCTACTAATTATCTTCAAAACTCTGCCAATGGAACTCTTTTAATAAAAACCAAATCATCTTTAATTCCTACTATATCTACAATTGATTTTGGTAAAACTGCTGTAATTAAATTTACATTAAAGGGTGGAGATAATAAGCTTTTATCTGGAAGAATAGTTTACATGGTTTTAGATGGGGTAATTATTTTATATAATAAAACTAATTCTAAAGGTATTGTTCAGTTTAATGTTCCTAATTTAGCTAAGGGAAATCATTCAATATTAGCTTACTTTGCAAATGATGATCCAAATTATGGTTCTTCTTATTATCAAGGGAAACAGATTGTTAGAGCTAATGCAGATTTAATAATTACTCATGTTAAGAAATCTGGAAATAATTATAAAGTAACAATTAAAAATCAAGGATTATCAAAGTCTCAAACAAGTAAATTAAAAGTTTGGTATAGTAAGAATAAATATAAAATAGTTACTGTTAAGCCAATATCTGCAGGTAAATCTTTAACAGTTTTAGTTAAGTTTTTCAAGTATTCTTCACATAAAAAATATACTAAATATGCACAAATAAACTATAATAAAGCTGTTGTTGAGTCTAGTTATAACAATAATAAAGTATCCTTTAAAACTTCAAATTATCAACGCTTTAAAGCAGATCTTGTAATTTCTTCTATAAAAAGAGTTGGAAATAAATATAATATAAAAATAACTAATAAAGGAAAAGCTAGTTCTGGAACATTTAAGCTTAAGATATGGTATGGTAGTGGAAAAAAGGCTAAAGCGACTGTTTTTACTATTAGGAGCATCCCTTCAAATAGGTATATAACAGCTACTTTTAATTTCTTTAAATATTCTCAACATAAGAAATATGTTAAATATGCTAAAGTTAATTATAATAAAGCTGTTATTGAGTCTAATTATAATAATAATTTAATTAAGTTTAAATGATGTGGCTTTAATATATTTTTTGCTTTTGCTTTATAATTTATAGCTATTTTTAAGCTATATTCTTTTTATTTTTATTATTTAATTTATTAATTATATATTTTTATTATTTTTAATATACACTATTTTTACTCAATATTTAAGAAGAACTGTTTAACTATAATGGCTAATGTTATTCTAGAACTATTTATTTAGATAAATTAAGTTAATATTATTTGTTTTTCGTATTTATTTTAGACATTTTAATTGGTCTTTTTATTCAATATATTTATATAATGGATTGATGTGATTATATTAAAAACTATATGTTAACTTATGATTTTAATTACTCATTCCTTTAATTAACAATATTGCCATGGTTTTATTGGATTAATACAATAAGTTGACCAAACTATATATAATCATTTATACTTATTTTTTGAATATCTATTTATTTTTCAATTTATTTTTAGTTTTTTGCCATGTTTTAGTTAATTTTATATACTCCTTTTTTTATAGTTATATTCAATAGTTAATCAAATATACTTTAAACTTTATCAATTTAACTTTAATATCTTAATTTTTTATCTGGTTTATCTACTGATTACTTCTAAAAATATGAGAAATTCCTATTTTTATTATTTGATTAGCTATTATTTTATGATTTAAATAAAAAATACATAGGAGGTAATTTTTTTTGAAAAAGAATAATTTTTTCATCATTAGTGCTTTACTTATAATATGTTTATTTTTAGGGTTAGCTAGTGTTTCTGCTACTTCAAGTGACATTTATGTTTCACCTAGTGGTAATGATTCATCTAATAATGGTACTGTTGATAGTCCTTATCAATCTATTGGTAAAGCTGTTAATCAGTCTTCTAATTCTAGTAATGTTAATATTTATTTAGATGAAGGTACTTATCGTGGTAAAGGTAATAATACTGAAATCGTGATTAATAAAGCTCATATTAGTCAAGGTGGAAGTATAAGTATCATTGGTAAAGGTAAGGATAAAACTTTTATCGATGGTGATTCTATTAGCTTTATATTTGATATAAAAGCTGATTCTATTGTTCATTTGTATAATCTAACTATTCGTAATTGTAAGAATGATACTGGTGGAGCGATTACAACTTCAGGCAATTTAATAATTGATAATTGTGTTTTCACTGGTAACAATGCTACTTCTGTTTATTATGGTGGAGGTGCAATTTATTCAAATGGTGGTAATATTACAATTTTGAATTCAATTTTCGATAATTGTTATTCAAAAAATCTTGGTGGAGCAATATATACTTCTGGAGCTTTAGTTAAGATTAACAATTCTAATTTTACAAACAATATAGCGAGTTCAAACATAGTTTATCTACATAATGTCTATTGGGATTATGATTTAGGATACAATACTGCTTTTAATTCTAGTATTACTAATTGTTATTTCATAAATAATACTCTTACAAGTACTAGTAGTTATATATCAAGTATCCTCTTTATGGGTGGAGGTTCTTTGATTAATAATACTTTTATTAACTGTAGTGCTGAAAACAGTACTGGTCCATCTGTATTGTCTATTCAAGGTTATAATAAAGAAGGTGTTTATCTTAAAAACACGACAATAATTAATTGTCCCAATAAAAATAACCAAACATTTATTAATATTGAGGGTATTGTTAGAAATCTTAATTTAACATTTCTAAATAATCAAACTTTAAATGTTACAAGTCCTACTAATATTAATCTATGGGGTACTGTAACTGATGATAATGGCAATCCTGTTCAAGGAGCATATGTTTACTTATTAATTAATGATATTGTGTATGCTAGTATAAATACTGGTGTAAATGGAACATTTACTCATAAGTTTACTAAACTGATGAATGATGGATTATACACTGTTACAGGATACATAAATAATGAAAATGTTTCTTCTAATCTTAAAAACGGAACATTGAATGTTAATATTGATAGATCACCTGTTGTTTATTATGTTTCTAATGATGGTGATGATGATTCTGGTGATGGAACTGAGAATAATCCATTTAAAACAATTCAAAATGCTATTAATAGAGGTTTTGCAGTTTCAATTTATCCAACTATTATTATTAAAAATGGTGTCTATAAAGGTATTGGTAATGTTAATATGTCTTTCAATGATTTAGGAATATTAACTATTATTGGTAGTGGTAATACTATACTATATGGTGAAGGTTATAATTGGTTGTTTAAATTTGGTTCTTATACTCAAGCAAATTTAATGAATTTAACTGTTGCAAATTTTAGTGGTAAAAGTGAGTATCCTAATGAAATTATTATTCAGTTTATTGATGCAGATTTTAACATTACTGGCTGTAATTTTGTAAATAATTCAAATTATGCTCTTATATTTGGTGGAGGATATAATTCAATTAAGAATATAATTAATTGTACTTTCAGTAATAATTATGATATGTACCATTTAGTTAGTTTAGAAGGTGATTGTTTCATTAATAATTGTTCTTTTATTAATAATTCTGGCATAGTTTATGCTCAATCTGACTATAATGATAGATCAAGTATCCTTAATATTCGTAATGGTATAATTAACAATTCTAAGTTTATTAATAATACTATAGTCTCATCTGATTATGATACGGCTATTTTATATGTAAGTGGCATTGCACAGACTTATAATAATAAATTTATTAATAATACTATTCTTGAGTCTCCTAAATCTTATACTAAAGGCTCAGCTTTAAAAGGAATTGTAAATAGTGCTAACGACTATTTTGAGAATAATTTTGCTATTTGGGGAGGAGCATTTTTTGGCTCTGGAAACTTTACAAATGTCACATTTAAAAATAACAGAGCTTTACAATATGGTGGAGCTATTTATTTAGATGGTCTATTAGATTTAACAAATTGTACTTTCTCAAATAATTCTGCTACATTAAATGGACCTGATATATATATTAATGGTGGAAAGCTTAATGGATTTAATTTTACAATTGACTCAATAAACACTACAAATCTTCGTAATTATTTAATTGCTCGTATAAGTAATAATGAAGGTCTCATTGTTGGTGGAGGTTCTATTTCTTTCTATATTAATGATACATATTATGGAGTTGCTGATTTGATTAATGGTGTTGCTACTTTTACTATTGTAGGATTAGCAAATGGAATATATACTGTTAATGCAACTTATTTTGGTAATGGCAATTTAGTTTGTATTCCTGGTATTTTGAATGTTTCTGTTACTAATTATTTACCTTCGTTAGATATTTATGTCGCTACTAATGGTAGTGATATTATGGGTAATGGCTCTAAAGAGAATCCTTTTGCTACAATAGATAAAGCTCTTCAATATGGTTATAATACAACTAAAAATATCTTTATTCATCTTTCTGAAGGAATTTACGAGGGTATTGGGGGGAATTCTAATATTAAATTACTTAGTAATGTTAATGTTACAATATCTGGTTCTGGAATGAATAATACTATTCTAAGAGGTAATCGTACTACATGGGCGTTTCTCAAAATGGATGGGGAATGTCTATCAACCATAGCTAACTTAACTATTACTAATTATCAGGCTGTTTCTAATGGAATATCACCTAGTTATGGTATTGTTTCTAATATGGGGCATTTAATTCTTGAAAATTGTAGATTTATAGATAATCAAGGATCAGCTATAGTTAATTGTGGTGATAGTGCTGGATATGTAAATATAAGTCTAGCAAAATTCTGGGGTAATTTAACAATTATAAATTCATACTTTACTAATCATACTGGTGTTCCATTAGCTAATTATGCAAATGTTTCTATATATGGTTCTGTTTTCACTGCAAACAATGGTACTGGTTATGGTTCAGAAATATTTAATAATTATTATAATCAGAATAATGCAATTTTATATGTAGAAAATACTTCAATAATGAATACTTTAAAAACCAATTCTGGTGGACTCAATGGAGGTGGTGCTGTAGCTGGTGGATCTAATATGACGTTTGTAAATTGTTACTTTACTAATAATCCTTATAGGGATATTGGAGTATTTACTAATAATGCTAGAGGATTTATTACTATAATAAATACCACGTTCTATAATTCTTCAGGAGGACTTTCAGGATATAATTCATATTTCTTTACATATAATATTATCAATTCAACATTTGAAAATATCAATGAGTTAAGCCTTAATGGAGTTTATGGGTATAATACTTTTAACATAATTGAAGGATCAATATTTAAAAATATTACTGGTGGTGTTACTCTTAGTAGTGACTTCATAGTAGCTAATTCTTCAATACTGACTAATTTGATTATCAATACTAATGCAAACCGTAATTATATCTTGAATTATAATTGGTGGGGTAGTAATATTAAGCCAAATATAACCTCAGGCATTGCTAATCTGAATTTCACTCATTGGGTTATTATGAATTTGGTTAACATTGGTAATCCTGGTTTAATTCAAAATATTAGTGTTGTTCCAAAGGTTATTGATGATAATGGTAATTTGTATGATTATGATATTAGTAGCATTCCTATTCCTATTGAAGATAGAGAATTTGCTTGGGAAGTTGTTAATGATACTGGTTCTATAACACCAAACGAAGGTAATGTGAGTGATTCTGGGTTTAATTCTACTTTCACAGGTAATAATTATGGTAATCACACTGTCAAAGCTGTTTTTAAAAATTTTAATGCTTCATGTGCTAATGTAGGTGTTACAAATTCTAATTTGTTTGTTAATGGTTCTACTTTATCTGTTAGTCCTACAAATTCCACTGTTAATATAACTTATTCTGTTATTAGTAGTGGTTCTATTTATCATTATATGAATAATAGTAATATTAGTGCTGAGTATAATTGGTGGTTATCTAATAAAGGTCCTATTGTATATTCTGGAAATAGTAATTATTATAATAGTCAAAAATATTGGATTGTAGCAGTTTTTGTTTCTGATTATGGAGGGTCTATTCCTAGTAAAAATACTAATGTCACCCTTCAAGTGATTTTTAAGTATACTGATGGTGTTAATGTTTGGGATTTACCTGAAGGAATTAATATTCCTTCTAGATCTCTTTATTTACAAACTGATAATGGATATTTTACTAATGATTCTGGAATACTTTCTAATAATATTTTCACTACTTATTATTTGAATAATAGTGAGGATACTCTTGTTTATGTGGTTGTTGATAACCAACGTTTGAAATTAGCTGTTGGTAAAGGCTATACTAATCATACTTGGTATGTTTCAAATGATGGTGATGATTCTAATAATGGTTCTCGTGAAAGCCCCTTTAAAACTCTTGCCAAGGCGGTTAGTGTTGCTTTAAATGGTAATACTATTTATATCGCTTCTGGTGATTATTATAATGCTTTTAATTCAAATTTGTTTATTTGGAAGAATTTGACTTTTTCTTCTTATAATGGTCCTGTTACTATTTATCGTCATACTAGTAATAGTATTTTCATTGTTGCTGATTATGGAACTTTAAATCTCAATGGTATTACTTTTTCAACCTATAATCTCACCTATTCTGTTCTTTTCATTAATTGTTCTGGTAATTTGACTATTAATAATTGTACTTTTAGGAATGCTTCTGGTAATTCTTACTGGGGTAATATTTTATTTTCTGGCTCTTATTTGTTTATTAATAATTCTAATTTTCATGATTTGAGACATTATGTAATAAAATCCTCATCTTATGATAGGTATTCTTATGGTTATGTACCATGTACAATTACTATTCTTAATTCTTATTTTAGTGGAATGTCTGGTACTATTACCAATAATGAAAATTCTGCTAGAATACTTTATTTAGTTGCAGATAAAGTTTTAATTGATAATTGTACTTTTGTAAATAATAATGCTACTGGGGCAGTTATTAGTTCTAATTATTCTATTGTAAATAATTCTAGATTTGTAAGTAATAGTTTTGGTGCTGTTTCTGGTGCAAGTATTTTTGATAATGGTTATGTTGCAGATAATTCTGTTAATTATTGGAGTGGTTCAATTGTAGGTGCATCTAATATTGTTAATTCTATCTTTGTAAATAATAATATTTCTTGTGCTAGTGCTAGATTTATCTATAATTGTTCTTTTATTAATAACAGAAATGCTTTTAATTCTCTCACAACTGATCATGAGAAAAATGGTATTATATCAAGTAGTGGTAATTTATCGGTTGTTTATTGTGTATTTATTGGGAATAGTGCTGGTTATGGTGGTGCTATATTTAATAGTGGAATTTTAAATGTTTCAAATAGTGTTTTTTTAAATAATACTGCTACTATTTTTGGTTCTGATATTTTTAATTTTAATGGTGTTGCTTATTTAAATAATAATTGGTGGGGTTGGAATGGTGGTCCTACTGATGGTAAAGTCTATAGGTTTTTAGGTGATGTTCATTTAGATACATGGGTTATATTGACTCTTAATGTTAATGGTTCTACTTTAATAGCTAGTCTAGATAAAGTTACTGATGCGTTTGGGAATATTTATGATTTGAATGGCACTATTCCAGATCGTATTGCGGTTTTCAACTCCAGTATGGTGCCTATTTCTCCAAAAACTACTAATTTGACCAATAATCATGCTTATTCTAGTGTTCTTTCTGGTTCTGATAGTGATTATATTGTTAATGTTACAGTTGATGGTCAGACTGTTGATTTAACAGTTCACAATAAGAATACTATTATTGAAATGAATGATACTACTTTTTATGGTAAAAATAATCGTTATACTGTGATTTTAAGAAATATTAATGGTTATGATATTTCTAATCAGACTGTTATTTTGAAGATAAAATATAAGAATGGTACTGTTGAGGATTATTACTTAATAACTGATGGGAATGGAAGAGCTAGTATTATTCTTAATAATAGTATTGGTATTTACAATGTTTCTGCTTTCTATGAAGGTGATGGGTATTTCTTTCCTTGTAATTCTAGTGCACTGTTGACAATTTTACCTTCTTCTACTAAGATATTTATTTTAAAAGATCAGTTGTTTTATGGTAAAAATAATGTTTTGCAAATTTCTTTGGAAGATATTTATGGTCGTGCTGTTGTTGGTCAAAAAATCTATTTTAATATAAAATCTGGTAGTAAAACTTACAATTATTATTCTACCACTGATGGTCAAGGTGTTGCAAAAATTATAGCTAATTTACCTAAAGGATCTTATGATGTTAAGGTTTCATTTAATGGTGATGAATGGTTTAATAGTAGTGAAAATCAAGGATCATTTACTATTTTATCTATTGGAACTAAATTAACTTTAAATGTCACTATCTTATATGGGAGAGGTGATGTTTATTTTGTGAAATTAGTGGATAATAATGGTAATGTAGCTAAAAATGAGACTATATATATAACTTTAACTCAAGGGAATAAAAATCAAACATTCGCAGTTAAAACTGATAGTAATGGTACTGCAGGACTAATTATAAATTTACTTCCAGGTACTTATAAAGTTAATGTTGTCTATAAAGAAGATGATTTGTATATTGGAACCAACATCAGTGGAACTTTAGTTGTTGAAAAAATAGCTGTTAGGTTGATTGTTGATCCATTAGTCAAATTTAATGTTACTAATAATAGTACTAATAATAAATATTATGCTTTATTGACTGATATGTATGGAAGGGCATTATCTGGTGAATCAATAATTATTAAAATTCAGAAAGATGGATTTTTGGAAGTTTATAATTTAACTACTGATAATGAAGGTTTTATTACTCTTCCACTTGATTTAACTGAAGGTAATTATATGGTTTTGGTAAATTTTATTGAGAATGAGTGGTATTATAATACTAGTACTGCTAGTACTTTAATTGTCTCAAAACCTACTATTAAAATAACAACTAAAATTAATATCACATTAAAAAATAATACTGTAGTGATTTATTTAACTGATATTGATGGAACTCCGTTGATTAATAAAATTATTAGCATTAAATTAATTGGAAATGGATATAATAAAAATTTTAATATTAAAACTAATAACCAGGGAAAAGCTGAAATAAAATTATCTGAATTAAAATTAAGTAGTAATTCAAAGTATACTTTACATTATAATTTTGCTGGAAGTGATTATTATAATTCTAGAGTAGGAGTATTGAATTTTACATATTCAAATTCTTTAAATAATAAAATAAAAACTATTTTAACTGCTAAATCCCCTACAATAATTAAAGGAAAGAAAACTCTTATATCTGTCACTCTTAAAAATTCAAATGGCAAGTTTTTAGCTAATAAGAAAATTAAATTAGTAATAAACAAGAAGACATATACTAAACTTACTAATTCTAAAGGACAAGCTATTTTTAAGATTTCTAATCTTAAATCTGGGAAATATAATCTTAAATTGTTTTATGAGGGAGATAAAACTTATCTCTCTTCAAAAATATATAAAACTCAAACTGTAAAAAATATTGCTGATTTAGCTATTTCAAAAATTAAAAGATATGGAAATTCTTATAAAATACTTATTAAAAATCAAGGATCTGTTTCTTCTAAAAAAACTAAGATTAAAGTTTTCTATAAAGTTGGAAAAAAAATTAATCAGCGTGTTGCAATAGTTAAAGCTTTAAAACCTGGAAAATATACTATTGTGAATATTAAATTTTTTAAGTATTCCTATCATAAAAAATACTTAAAAAATGCAATAGTTAATTATAATAAGAATTTTAAAGAATTTAGTTATAATAATAATTTAAAAAAATTTAAAACATAAATATAATTAATAGATTTAAAATATACTATATAAAAAATATACTATATAATATATGCTATATAAGTATTAAATTATACTATATAATTTTTAAATTATATTTAATACTTATTATATACTATATAATTAAAATCATATTTAATAATTATTTTAACATTTAATAAATTACTTTAATTTTATATAATATTATAATTTTATAAAATATCATAACTTTATAGATTACATTAGTTTATAAAATATTTAATTTTAGAAGACTATAATTTATAAAAGATTATAATCTCTTTAGATAATTTATACTATCAACTATTGGGGATTTATCATTAATTTCCAGTATGTATTTTCCTTTATAATTATTTTTTTTAAATACTTTAATTATATTTTTAAAATCTATCTTTCCTTTTCCTAATCCTAAATGTAGATCTTTATCAAGGAAATTGTCAGATAAGTGTAAGTGTTTAATTGAATCGAAATATAAATCTCTTTCTTTATATCCCATTGTAGAAGCATGGCCTATATCTAAGGTCATATACATATTGATTTCTAATAGTAGTTCATTTAATTTAAAAATGTTTTTATGAATTAGCCAATCACTATTGGGCATATTTTCTACAGTAGCCATAACTCCATTGTCTTCTCCATATTTTCCACATATCTCTAATGATTCTTTGCATGTAGATAATATTTTATCTTCACATGGATAACCTAAAATTGTCATTCCAGAGGGATGTATTACAACAATGTCACTATTTAACTTGTTAGCTAAATCTATAGATTTCTTTATCTCGTTTATTGAAGTTTTTTGAATAGATTTATTTAAAGAAGCTATATTTAAATCTGTAATTGGTGAATGTATGCTATATTTAATATCATAAGAGTTCATCATATCAACATCGACTGAATCATTAGGATATTCGTTCATTATTTCGACATATTTGATATCTAATTTTTCAGCATATTCTAAACTTTTTTGAAGGTTTTTTTCATAAATTGATGATGATGAGACTCCTATTTTCATTTGGACTACCTTTATTTAATTAAATAATAATTTATTATTTAGACATAATATACATCTTAGTTATTTTAACTATTTTAATTATTATTTTTAGTTATTTTAGTTATTCTAGTTATTTTAACTATTTTAACTATTCAAATTATTGAATTTTCATTTTTTAGGCTATTTTACCGTCTAAAAAGTATTTTTCTTTTGCTCTTAGGAATATTCTTTCGAATGTTCCAAATAATAATATCAATAAAATAGCATTTACTATACCATGAATTAGATCAAATGTAAAACTTGCTGCATATACTCCTAATACAGATCCTAATGAAATAGTTCCTAAGAAAGGTAGCATTCCTATGTTAGTTATCCATCCATAGAGGATTCCCCAGCTTAAACCAAATACTACTCTTGAAGGAGTATTATTTTTCAATTTTTTGCTTAAGATTCCTGCAGTAAAACCCATAAGCCCCCAGCCAATCATTTGTAGAACAGTCCAAAATCCTAATCCTAAAAATAGCCCTGTTATTATAGGTGTTAAAGCACCAGTCACGAATCCTGTTTTTTTCCCAAAAACAATACCCGTCATTATAATAATAAATGATGCAGCCTGAACACCAGGAATTGCTGCTGTTGGAAGAGTTCCCAATGCAGCTATAGCTATCAAAATAGCTATAATAACAATATTTTCTACAGTAGGCTTTGATTTTTCAAATATCTTAAAAAAAACAATGAATATTCCAACAATTAATATGAAAAATATTATCCAGTAAGTTAAAGACATGATTTCCATTATTTCACACTCATTTTTGCATAATTCTTATTTATTATTAAATCTTATTTCTTGTAATAACATTCATTTTCCTATTAAGGTTCATTCTTTCTTAATTCTTATTTTTTGTATTAAGATTTATTCTTCGTATTAAGTCTTATTTTTTTATTAACTCTTATTTTTTCTATTAATTCCTATTTTTTGTATTAATTTTTATTTTAAATATTTTAAGTCTTCCATATACTTTTTAAATCTTTTAAAGTTACACAGTTAGGTATATAATTTTTTACCATTCTGTTTACAAATGTTGTATAAAAATTATTATTATAAAACATATCTTTAGGGGTTGTATCAACTTGAATTTTCCCATCAAAAATTAAAAAACTTCTACTAGAATAATCAGCTGCAAAATCAATATCATGTGTAACCATCACTATGGATAATCCATTTTTTTGAAGTTTTTGGAACTTATCACCGAGATTTTTTTTGAATATAGGATCAAGGCCTTTAGTAGGTTCATCTAAGAATAATATGTCTGGTTTTCTTAATAATGATTTCACAATAGCTATTTTCTGCTGTTCACCACCACTACAATCATAAGGATGTTTTTTCAGTAAGTTTTCTATTTCAAAAAACTCTATTAGGTCTTTTTTTTCTTTTTTATCCATAATAATTTCTTTATTTTCTGAATTAATCTCTGAAGCTTCTGTATTTAATTCCTCTTCAACAGTTTCAAATCTAAAATGTATCATTGGATTTTGATGAACATATCCTAACTTGATTTTTTTATCATGTTTCACTTTTCCTTTGATTGGTTTGAGGATTTTAACTAATAATTGCAATAAAGTACTCTTTCCAGTACCATTTCCTCCTAAAATACTAATAAATTCTCCTTCTTTAATTTCAAATGATACTCCTTTTATTATAACCTGATTTTTATTGTATCCAAACCAAAGATTTTCACACTTAAAAATAGCTTTATTTTTATCTATTTTTGCCCCTGATTTTTTTTCATTTAATATTTTTTCATTTAATAGTTTATATTCATCATAAAAGGTGTTTTTTGAATTATTCAGCATTTCCTGATTCATTTCATACATATCATTTAACCCTTCTCTTATACTAAGTGGAACTATTCTATCTTGAGAAAATGAATAATATTCTTTAAATAAAAAATGAATTAGGGCAGTTGAAGGTAGATAATTAGAAAATATTGGATTATTGCATGTTTCTAAACATATTTCTCTTGGATGGTTATTATATGCAATTACTCCTTCCTCTATAAAAACAGCTTTGTCAATAAATGGGAATACATTATTTATTCTATGTTCTGTCATTAGTATTGTTATTGAAAATTCTTCATTTAATCTACGAAGTATTGATAAGAAATCATATGATGCAATAGGATCTAGTTGAGAAGTAGGTTCATCTAAAAGTAATATTTTGGGTTTTAAAACTAAGAGTGAACATAAATTAACCAGCTGTTTTTGTCCACCAGATAGTTCATCTACTTTTTTATAAAGTAGTTTATCTAGAGAAAAAAATGTTGATATTTCAGCTATTCTTGTTCTGATTTCTTCTGTAGGAATCCCCATATTTTCTAAAGAAAAACTAATTTCTTGAATTACTGTATCACAAACAAATTGATTTTCAGGATTTTGAAATAAAAAACCTATATCTCTTGCAGATTTTTCTTTACTAAGTTGTCTTATATTTTCTCCATCATAGTAAATTATTCCTTCTTCATTTCCAATAGGCTTAATTTCATTTTTTAAGTTCATTAACAATGTTGTTTTTCCACAACCAGATGGTCCACAGAATAGTACAAAATCTCCTCTGTTTACTGTAAGATTTAGCTTAGAAAAAATTTTCTCATTATCAGAATATTCAAAACTGAAATCATTGAATCTTATTAGTTCCATATTTTCCTCCATTACCATAATTTTTTCCATTATATTTCCATAATATCCTTTCCATCAATTCTAAAAATATTAAAGGTGAAAGTAAAAATAAAAATATTATATAATACATGTTTAATGGAAATTCAAAAAACGATGTATCTAAAGTAGGGTAAATCTCAATATTTCCAAAACCATAGTACAATCCTATTAATGATAATATTGAGGTTATAACTATTATTAAAATTATAATAATATCAATTTTATGAATATTATATTTTAAATAGCTTGTTCTTTCAGTAATTCCATACCCTCTAGCTTTCATAGACTTTGCAGTTAACATAGATTCTTCTAAAGACCAAGATATTACAATAGCTAACATAGATCCCATTTTTCTAACTTTATCTATTCTTTTTTCATTTGAATTATCATGATTGAATTTAAATATTTTATTAACTTCTCCTAATCTATAGTTTAATAATGGTATAAATCTCATTGCCATTACTCCAATCATTGATACAGTAGGAAAATGATTGGATGTTAAATAAAGGATTTTTTGATAATCAACATATTTATTAAAAGATAAAAAAAGCAATAATATTATTAACAATGAAAATGCCATTAAAAATCCATAAACTAGAGATTCAAGAGTAATAAAATAGTTATTAAATGTATTATTGAATAAATTATTGAATAAGTAGATTTTTGTGGTTCCTACATGTGAAAATAATGGGTTTAAAATAATAATTATTAAAGACATTGGGATAAAATATTTTAGTGTGGAACCTATTTCTTTTTCTCCTCCCTGTAAATAAATTAATAGAATTATAAATATCAATAAACTCACTAAATAATAAATATTATTAAATAATAGTGAAAATAATATGAGTATAATATAATAAACTGATATTACTCCTGGATGTATTGTATTTAGATTCATAATTGCCTTTAATATCTTTTATTCCCACTTATATGTTTTATATTATTCAGAATAGTTTTATTGGTTGTTATATTGGTTTTTTGTTAGTTTTTTCATTGGTTTTTTTGTTGTTTGGGGGAAAAAGGGTTTTATCCTTCTACCATTATGAGTTTTCCCGTTGATGGGTCTTTGTATACTTTTCCCATTTCTACGTATCCTTGTCCTGAGCTTTCGGTTGTGTTGGGTGTGTCGTTTAGTTCTTCTCCTTGATTAACTTGCGATACCTTTTGCATTTCTTTCATGGTGTCTTGTTTTTCTTCTGCTGTCATGTCACTGAATACTACACTTTGCATATTCCATGACATTACTAAAAATACCAGTAAGCCAACTGATATTACTAGCATTGCATCTACTAAGTTGGTTGTTCCAGCCATAGGGTCTTCTTCTACTCTTGAGGATCTTCTATTTTTTCTATCTTTTCTTGCCATGATGATTTATCTCCTTTTCATCCTCGTTCGTTTATTTTTTTTATTTTCTCATATTTTTCCCTATTTTTTCTTTCTTTCCTATTTTTTATTCTTTCTTTCCTTATTTTTTAGGTTTCCATGTATTCAAGGATGGCATCTGATAGTGCGTCTAGGTTGGATAGGTAGTCGTCGTACCATCTTCTGCGGATTTTGGATACTAAGTAGGCTACTGCTCCGGCTCCGATCCCAACTACGGTTGTGTCGAATGCTACTATTATTGCTTGTGATAGTGCTGTTACATCTCCGCTTCCTAGTGCTGCTAGTCCTGGTCCCATTGGTATTAATGTTCCCATTAATCCTAAGGTAGGGCCGATTCTTGTTACTATGTCTGTTTTTTCAACTATTTTGTCGATATGGTTTTCTTCACTTTCAATATATTTATTTGCAAGTGCAAGTCTTGATTTATTTTTTAAATTTTCAGATGATGCTAGTTCTGTTAGAATCTTTTTTTGACTTTTGGGAATTATTGAATCATTTATAACTTTTTTAACTTCTTCAGGGTTTTCAGAATCCGATATTTCATAGATTAAATCTTTTATTGTGTTTGCGGGTATTTTTTTCCTGCTTGTGTATTCTGAAATTAAACCACCAAGGGTTATTACTGCGTATACTACAAAAATCAGTAATATTACTATTACTGGTATCAACAAACTTTGAGAAATAACATTCAAACCAGAAGTTAAAATATCACTACCCGGAATACTTGTAACCATCTTAAAATCACCATTCTTTTATTTAATTATTTGAGAGTCTTATTTATTGAAAAATTATTTTATTATTAAATTTAATCATAAAAATTAATATAAAAATTAATTATAAGATTTAATTATTGAGATTGCTTATTTTTTTGTTTATAATTCTTCCTGCAATTAGTAATCCTATGAATAGTAGGAATGCTATGATTAGTGAGCTTGTTGATTCGATTGAAATTTTTCCCATAGGATTTGCTAATACACTGCTTATGTTTGGGAGTATTAAGGAAGAAATGAGGAAATATAATCCTAAAAAAAACATGAAATTTCCAAGAACAACGGGGTATGGTTTTTTAACTATCTTATTGAATATGTTTGCTCCAAAGTATGCAGCAATTATGACTATCATTAAAGCTAATGCTGCGTATTGGCTCAGGTTAAAAGGTGTTAAGCCTATTGTTGGGGCTACTACTAATATACTCACTACTATTGATAAGAAACAACAAGGACACGGTGCAATAATTGCAATTGCTGCAGTTTTAGATGTGTTTTTTTCGTGTATTTTCCATTCTCTTATAGTTAATACACCTGAAATAATCATAATAGCTGCCATTATTAGGAAAAATCCACTGTTATAAGTGTACATTATCTCTGTTATTTGAGATGAATAATATGATGCGATTAAAGTGATTATTAAAACTCCTATTCCATAACTTATTACTATTGTTGCTAATGCTTTCTTTGAAAGATTAGCTAAGCCAGAAGCAAGACCTATCTTTAATCCAAAAACTAAAATTGCAGATAAAACACCCAATTGCCATAATATTGCTACTATATCCATTTATTACACCTCATTTTTTATTATATACCTTAAGATATATAAAGTTAATTTAAGTTTTTTTCAACTCTGTTTGAAAACTTAAGTAGTATATAGAAACAGTTATTATTATTTTTATCATTTTTATTATCTTTATTATTTTTAAAATAAGTTATTGTTATATAAGTATAAAATATAATATCTATGATAAATAAAAAATAATTGTACAGATTTTAGTATTATTTATATTATTGATAAATATTTTAGTATTACATTTTAATATTGCAGGTTTTGATATTATAAAACTTATCATTAATAAAAAGGAGAATAATAATGTTAACAAAGAGAATAATTCCCTGTTTAGATTGTGATCTTCAAGTTCCAGAAGGGCGTGTTGTTAAAGGTGTTGAATTTAAACAAATTAAATACGCTGGAAATCCTGTTGAACTAGCTAATAAGTATTATGAAGAGGGAGCTGATGAAATTGTACTTCTTGATATTACTGCTTCAAGAGAAAAAAGAGCTACAATGGGAAATGTAGTTAAAGATGTAACTGAAAATGTCTTCATACCTATATGTATAGGTGGGGGAATTAGAAAAGTTGATGATTATATTGATATGCTTAAAGCTGGGGCAGATAAATGTTCAACTAATACTGCAGCTATACATAATCCTGACCTTATTAATGAAGCATCTGAGGTAGTTGGAACACAAGCATGTGTGGTTGGAATAGATGCAAAAAGAAGGTATGTTGATAATCCAAAAGAAAGTGATGATAAAAATATTATAGAAACTAAAAATGGTTATTGTTGGTTTGACACTAGTATCTATGGTGGAACTGAATTTACTGGTATGGATGCTATTGAGTGGGCTCAAGAATGTCAAAAAAGAGGTGCTGGTGAAATTTTATTAACTTCTATGGATAGGGATGGAACTAAGGATGGATATGACCTTGAACTAACTAAAGCTATTAATGATTCTGTTGATATTCCTGTTATAGCTTCAGGTGGTGTTGGTAAACCAGAACATATTTTTGAAGCTTTTGATATAGCTGATGCTAGTGCAGCTTTAGCAGCTAGTATTTTCCATTTTAATGAATATCCAATTCCTGAGGTTAAGGAATACTTAAAGGAAAAAAATATTAATGTTAGATTTTAGCTGAAAGCATTAATGTTTGACTTTAGCTGAAAATATTAATGTTTGACTTTAGTTGGAAATATGGATAATGGATTTAGCTTTTAATATAGATAAGGAATTTATTTTTTTTAATAGGTAGGACATAATTTTTAATATGGGGTTTAGTTTTAGTATGAAATTTGATAATTTAATAAATTTGGAACTAACACAGAAATCAGGTCAAACATCTCAACCTCCTTGGATTGAGATGTATGGCAAATATTGTGATTTGATCTATTTAAATGGGGTGCCAATCCTTATTAATGCTTATCAAGATGATATAACATCTTTAAATGTTAATTATGAGCTTCCTCTTGATATTGAATATTTAAAAGATTCTATTGATGAGAAAAACATTGAAAAAAATATAAAAAACGAAATTAATAGAATATTCGATTTAAATCTTGATCTTAATAGGTTCTATGATTATTTATCTGAAGATTCTAAACTTAAACCAACAGTTGATTTTTCGAGAGGACTTCGTTTATTTTTAGCTAAAAATCCTTTTGAAGCTATTGTATCCTCAATTGCATCAGCTAATAATTCTATTGTTCGTTGGACAAAATCGATAGCTAATATCCGGAAAAAATGGGGAAATCCTGTTAAATTTTCATCTGGAATATTCTATGAATTTCCTTGTCCTGAATTACTCCAGTTTGTTCATGAAAATGATTTAGAAGAATTTGATTCTTTTAATGGGTCAATTGATATGGAATTTTGCATTAAAAATCTAAAATCATGTGGTGTAGGTTATAGGGCTTCTTACATCAAAAAAACAAGTGAAATTCTCTCGAATGATATAAATCTCCTTGGAATATTTGATATGGATTATGAAGAAGCATTCGAAACAGTTTTAACTTTTCCAGGTGTTGGTCCAAAAGTGGCTGATTGTATTCTTCTTTATGGTTATGGGTTTAAAGAAGCTTTTCCTACTGATATATGGATAAAAAGAATTATTTCTTATCTGTATTTTGATAATAAAGATATTTCTGTTTCTAAAATCCGAGAGTTCGGAATGGAGCATTTTGGTGAATACGCAGGCTATGTTCAACTTTATTTGTTTCATTATGCTCGTAAATCTGGATTAATGAATAAATTGAAGTAATCTAGTAATTTTTAATATTATATATACTTTAATACTTTTTTATCATTTTTGTTTATGATGAATATTAATATAATTCTGATTAAACTGTTTAATTTAATTTATTTAGATGTTTATAATCTTAGATTTATATATTTAATTGCAATTATTAATACGAAATATATCTAATTTAAGTATTTACTTGTTTTTTAATTTAATAATATGATTTGAATATTTTAATAGGTTTTAACATTATTTTAGGTTATAATGTCTTATTATTTAACATGACAATTTTATACAGAATACTCGCTATGTTTATATAATAAAAAAAACAAACGTTAATTTATGTAAAGTAGTTTGAAATAACATTCAAATTCAAAAATATATTTTTTTAGGGATAAACAATGAAAATAAAAATTTATTTAATAGACCCTATTGTTTCAGAAATTAATAATGAAATAATGGTAAGTACTCCTAATCAGGGGAGTTATGGTAGTGGTGCACCATCTGGTATTTGGGAACCTTATACTATGGAATGCATAGGCTCTTTTTTAAAAGAAAATCTTCCAATTTTGGATATCCATATCCTTCAAGAAAACATATATGATCATGACAGGATTGTTTCAAAATTAAAATTTGATCATGATTTAAACGTTGTATGTGTTTCAACATATTCATATGCTGCTAATGATGTTATTTCTATTTTTGAAAAAATTAAGGATATTGATAATGAAATTATTACTGTAAGTGGTGGATATCATCCTTCAGGAGATGAAAATTTCTGCCAAAATTCTTGTATTGATCATTGTATACTTGGTGAAGGTGAAATTCAAATGTTGAATTTAATTAAATCACTGACTGGTTCTGAATTTAAAAATGATGAGAATTTCAAGTTAAATATGGGTGAAAATAGCCCATGGCCTATTAGAAATGAAAAATTTTTGAAAAGAGCAAAATCATTCCCATTATCAGTTCCATCACCAGATAAACAAATAAATCCTGCAATGATTTCTTATGGTAGAGGATGTTTATTTAATTGTTCATTTTGTGCATCTTCTCTTATATGGTCGGATACACATACTTCTTTTCGTAATGTTTCTGATGTTATTAATGAAATAAATTATTTAAAGAAAAAATTTGGTACTAATTCTCTTTTTTGGACTGATTTAGCTCTTAATAATGATAAAAACAAATTATATGAACTATTATATGATCTATCAAAGTTAAACAATATTTATAGTTTTGGATATGTAAATCAAAACTTAGATGATGAAACAGCATTTAAACTTCAAAATGCAGGCTTTAGAAGATTAGGTTTTGGTGTTGAAGCTCTTGAAAACTATAGGTTAAAAAAAATTAAAAAATTTCAAAAACTTTCAAGAATTAAAAAATCATTATCGGCTGCAGATAGAAATGGTATAATTACAAGGGGATATATAATGATGGGTTTCCCTGATCAAGTTCCTGAGGATACATACAATATATTAGAGAATATTATTGATTTACCAATTGATCAACTAAGATTAGGTTTTTATACTCCTTTTGTAGGAACATCTTCCTATGAAGAACATTGTGACAATTTAACTGAAGATAATAATCGTTTTACTGCTGATTTGCCAGTTTTTAAAAATCATATTCTCGAAGAAGAGAAATGGATTAGTATTAGAAAAGATGTTATAAAGAGGTTTTACAATAGTGAAAATTATAAAAATAGGATTGAAGAAAAAATTAAGGAATTTCCTTATTTAGAAGAGTCTTTTAATTATTTTTTCAAAGTATTAAATTTAGAAGAGGTTTTATAATGAAAATAAAAAATAGGAGTAAACAAGAAACAATAAAAAACAATGTGAAATTTGAGAAAACATCATGGTTTGATTATATTAAAAACTTCGATGAAAATTTGTATAATTTTCTAATTGAATCATTGGAAAGAGGATATTCTTTTAATAATATTTCAGAAGATTTGATAACACAAATAAAAGAATTATTAGTTCAGGAAGATTTAGAGAATGTTAAAAGATTTATTCCTTATATTACTAATCATCCAAATTTTCAAAATCATCGTATTGAATATGAAATTAAACAAGTAAGATATACTAAAATATTTAATTTTGTAAAAAATTGGATTAATGGAGGAAATGATATTTTAGATGTGGGATGTGGTAATGGAAATATGGCATATTTTTTCTTAGATGATGATAATGTCAATTATACTGGAACTGATGTTTATTTACCTAATGATATTGATTCTTGTTTAATAAGTTCAAAAAACATATCATTTCTATTACAAGATTCACCAGTTAATATTCCAGTTTTAGATGAATCTATGGATATTATATTGATAATTGACATGTTGCATCATATAGAATTTAAAGATCAAAGTAATTTTTTGGAAGATATATATAGAAAACTAAAACCTGATGGTAGAGTTATAATTTTTGAATATTGTTTTTCTGAAAAAGAAAAAGGGATATTAAACAATGAAGCTACTAATGAGTACAACAAATTAACAATAATGGAGAAAATGAATTATTTATTGCTAATGGATTGGTTATCAAATATTTTATTTTTGAATAGAACCATGCCTATGCCTTATTCATTTAAAACAAAGGAAGAATGGGAGTTAATGTTTAAAAAATTAAATTTTAACATTGAAAGTTCTAAATATCTTGGCTTTCCAGAGGAATTTTTTCACCAAGGTCCTTACTCTAAATTTTTATTATCTAAATAGTTGAGTCATATCATGAAATTAAAAAAAATAAAATCTGTGATATTTGACATGGATGGAGTTTTAATTGATTCTATGCCTTATCATGTAAAAGCTTGGGAATTGGCATTTGAAAAATATGGTTTGAAGATTAATAGTGAAATTATATATGAATTGGAAGGTTCGGACTATAAACAGACAGTAAAGATAATATTTGAAAGAATGGGGAAAAAAGTAAAAAAGCAGGATATAGAGTTTTTAGGAAAAGAACAAGATAAAATATTTAATGAAATTGTTAAAATTAAACCATTTGATGGTGTAGTAAAATTGCTTAAAATACTTGAAAAAAAGTATGACTTAGCAATAGTTTCAGGTTCTAATAGGAAAAATGTTGAAAAAATTGTTGAAAATAATTTTAAAAATGTTTTTAAAGTTTTAATCACTGGTGATGATACAAATAAAAGTAAACCAGATCCTGAACCTTATTTAAAAGCATTAATCGCTTTAAATATTAAAAAAAATGAGGTTATTGTAATAGAAAATGCTCCTTTAGGCATACAATCTGCTAAAAATGCAAATTTATTTTGTATAGGGTTAAAAACATATTTGGGAGATTCTTTTTTAAATAAAGCAGATATTATCCTTGAAAACCATGAAAAACTAGAAAAATATTTATTAAATTAAAAATAAGATGTGAATAAAATGATTTATTTCAAATTAATTGGAAGTTTTGTTTTTACAAAAGATATTACTGATTTAAAAGAAGTTATATATAAATTTCTAAATGAAAATACAAAAAAAATATTAACAAAAAATGGAGAAATAGGGTGTTCTATAAATGATTTTAAAATAGAAAAGAATATACTAACAATAAAATTTGAGAGTAACCAACTTATTAGAGCTCATGAAGTGTTAATAAGATTAAAAAAAGAATTATCAAATTTTACAGGAAAAAAATTTAAAATAGGTATTCGGGATGTTTTAATAAAATATTTTGATATAAAAATGGAATCAAAAAAATCATTGAACATAAAAAATTTACCTTATGTTAAAAATATAGAATATGGAGATAAATGCATAGTTATATTGTTTGATACTGAATCAGAAAACAAAATTACATATTCTGAAATTGAAAAAAGAATACCTGATAGAATCATCACCTTATTAAAAAATAAAATGAATGATTATGGTGGTAAAAATGAACATTGGGAATTGTTATGGGAAAGTGAAGATAAAAAATTTAAATTTAAAGAGGATCCTACTAAGGTCATGGAAAAGGAGGGATGGATTAAAAGAGGTTATAATAGAGGGCAATGGATTTATGGTCCTCAAGCTACTCATTTATTTAGAACTTTTGAGAAAATAACATTAAAGGAATTGTTGGAGCCTTTAGGATTTTCAGAAATGATTTTTCCAAAGTTAGTACCATGGGAAGTTTGGATGAGGAGTGGGCATGCACAGGGTGTTTATCCTGAAATATATTATGTTTGTCCTCCAAAAACTAGAGATCCTGAATATTGGGAAGATGTAAAAAACATATATAATATAACAAAAGAAATACCAATAGATTTAATCGAAAATAAAATTGATTCACCAATTGGAGGTATGTGTTATGCTCAATGTCCTTCTTTTTGGGGATTTTTGCAAGGCGAAACCGTTTCTATCGATCAATTACCTTTAAAAGTATATGATCATTCTGGAACTAGTCATAGATATGAATCTGGGGGAATTCATGGAATTGAAAGAGTTGATGAATTTCATCGATTGGAGTTAGTATGGTTAGGAACCAGAAAAGAAACACTTGAAATGGCAGAAGAGATTAAAGAAAAATATAAAAATATTTTTGAAAATATATTAGAGCTTAAATGGAGGACTGCATGGGTTACACCATGGTTTATGGCCCAAGAAGGAAAAAAAGGGTTATCTGATATGGAAGGTGCAGGAACTGTTGATTATGAAGCAATAACTCCTTATAATAATAAATGGATCGAATTTCAAAACTTATCTGTTAATGCGGATAAATATACAAAAGGTTTCAATGTAAAATCTCAAAATAATAAAAAATTATGGTCTGGATGCAGTGGAATAGGTTTAGAAAGATGGACAGCTGCTTTTATAAGCCAACATGGAATAAACATTGAAAATTGGCCTGATAAATTCAAAAAATACTTTGGAAAATTACCTTTGGGAATAAAGACATTATAAAAAATCAAATCTCAAAATATAGAAGATAAGTATTTTAAAACATTAAATTGATAAATATGAAAAAAATTAATAAAAGATACAATATAGATCTTATAAAATAAGTATAATATGAAGTAATTTTCAATGTTATATATATTTTAATACTTTTTTACCATTTTCTGTTATATGATATAGTCTTCCTTTAGTTGCTTCTTCATTAATGCATTTTATTAGATTTTTTTCTTTTAATCCAGATAAATAGATACTAATATGGCTTGTTATTGCTCCAACATCTCTAGCTATTTCAGAAGGAATTTTTAATTTTTCATCTTTAAGTGATATTAATATCTTTTGTCTATATTTTGAAGGTTTAACATATACTAAAAATTCTATTATTTCATCACTGTATTCTTTCATAATATTATCTCCATCTGTTTATAATTAATCAAATTTTTTGTTTAAGATCAAATTAGATGTAAATTAAATTATATACAAAATCAGATATAATATCAACACAAATTAAAAATTATAAAGTTTATTAAAATAACATAATTTTATTTAAAATAGTTTAATATAGAGTTATATTGATTTTTATATATTTTTCATTTAGTTTATATGCCATCCAAAGTTATCTAAACAAATGAAATAATATTTATTTTTAAAATTTTTTAAATGTTCATATAATTTTTTATAAAAATTTAGTATTCAAAATAATTTAAATAATAGTATTAGTGATTATTAGCATTATTAGCATTATT
>NPIE01000962.1_pt1 | contig 146497 bp, 130 predicted proteins | sample 8637661 | NCBI WGS metagenome assembly NPIE01 (sample SAMN07420842, study PRJNA396082) | bioreactor metagenome | isolation source: sample BA12 brine-fed electro-methanogenic bioreactor BA | place: Japan: Kochi | collected 2016-12-09
CAAAACATCGCCAGCAGCCGGCAGGGTAATCTTGCCATCAGGACGTACGGTAACATCAACACTCAACGCCTCGACTCCCCATACCGAGACCTGCAACCCATCGCCGGCACCGATAACATAATCGCCGGCCCAGGCGGGAACCGACAGCAAGAGCGAAAGAACAATCAGAGAGATTTTGCCCATCATTACCTCCCTCCGCGACCGTAGATGACCGTTTTTACGGTTTCCCCAACAATCAGCAGATCCAACAGAAAAGAATAGTTTTTGATGTAGTACAGGTCGTAGCGCAGTTTTTCCAATGCATCCTCTGCTGAAGCGCCGTAAGGATAACAGACCTGAGCCCAACCGGTAACCCCCGGCTTTATGAAGTGCCGTTTGCCGTAAAAGGGTATTTTTTCAGTGAGTTGCTCAACGAATTCAGGTCTTTCGGGACGGGGACCGATAAAACTCATGTCACCACGAAGCACATTAAACAACTGAGGAATTTCATCGAGTCGGGTTTTGCGCAAAAAGCCACCAAGGCGTGTGATCCGCGGGTCGTTGGCAGTGGCCCACACCGCTCCCGTCTTTTTTTCGGCATCCTGACACATGGTACGGAATTTAAGAATATTAAAATCCCGTCCACCCTCCCCGGTACGCCTTTGCTTGAAGAAAATCGGGCCAGGTGAATCGAGTTTCACCGCCAGTGCAATCAAAGGCAGCAGGGGTAGCGCCAGAACGATTCCAAGCAAGGACCAGACAATATCGAGGCCGCGCTTATAAATACGGCGAAACGCTGTATTTCGGAAACCGTCGGAATAGATGAACATACTTGGCTGAATATTCTCGATCAGCAACTTGCCCGCCAGCTTTTCAAAAAAACAAGGCGCATCGATTACATTTATGCCGCTCAGCTTGCATTTCAGCAACTCTCTGACCGGCAACACTCCGCGCCGCTCAGTCAGCGACACAACCACCTCTGTGGCACGAAATCGCTTGGCAAGTGCAAAAATCTCTTCAACCCCACCCACCACCCGCTCTTCCGGAACGGTACAAGGGTCGGACTTGGGCCGAACAAAACCAACAAACAGATAGTTGCCACTGGACCGGGAAAGGGCTTGCTCCATGGATTCTGCCAATGGCCCAACGCCGAGAATAAGAACTCGCTGAGTAAAGCCGGGCAACCGCCCAAGCTCCAATAGGAGCCGCCGTAAAATAAATTGTTGCACGCCACACAACAACAATGACAGGGACAGATAGCCCCGGCCGATAATAACGGAGGGCAGCAGATAATAGAACACAGAGAGCAACAGTAAGGCCGACATCAGAACCACCGCAATGCGTGCCAGAAGTTCCGGAGCCCGAAAGCGTTGTTCCTTGGAATACAATTCAAAAAAGAAACCGCAAGCCAGAATCACCGCAACAAATATTAAAACTCGAACAGCGCCCTGGTGAAACAACTCCTCCATGCCTTCCGTGCCATGAAAACGCAAGAAATAACCCATCAACAACGCCAGCAACGCCAGGACGCCATCACTTATCATCAATGACCAGGAAATTTTCCTCACTACTCCTTCGCCTCCTCAACCTTTTTATTCAAATCTCCCAACATCTTTTCAGCCTGTTGTGCCTGGCTCTGGTATGGCATGGCTGTAACCTTTTGAAGAATTTCCCGCGCCTTTTGCTGTTGACCGGCTCCCAGATAGGCCTGGGCCAGATGAATCTGTACATCAGGCTGTCCGGGCAACATCGCCGCGGATTTTTCCAGATATGGCAGCGCTTCCACCATTTCTCCCTGCCGTATCAACACATACCCAACGGTATCCATAATACTTGGGTCGTTAGGGCGTAAACGGAAGGCGTTGACGGCCAACGCCAAAGCCTCTTCGAGATTGCCATAGTTGTCTGCAACCAAATAAGCCATATTATTCATGGCCGGTACATACGTGTTGTCCTGTTCGAGAATGTTACGATACAGTTTTCTGGCCTGGCGTTTGTCGCCCAGTCGGTCCAACAGGGCAGCCTGTTTGAACAAGGCCGGCAAATAGTCAGGATGTCTGCTGCTCACCTCTTCAAATACCTCAAGAGCCTTTTCAGGCTTCTGCCAATCAACATAGACTTCGGCCAAATTAGTGTTCAATATCGCATCATCTTTCACAACGGCCAGACCCTTTTTCAGGACCTCTTCCTGCTTGGTAAAATTCTTTTGCTGCTTATGGATTTTCGCCAAAAGAACATACCCAAAAGGGTCCCTCGGATGTTTTTTAATTTCGTCCCCAGCTATCTGCTCCGCCTGAGCCACCTGGCCCTGTTGCAAAAGCGTACCGATCAACAAAGGTAGTCCAGATTTGGGACGCTCGGCAACCAGGGTACGGAACACGACCAAGGCTTCCTCAACTCGACCTTGTTCTACCAACCCCCTGCCCTGCTGTTCCAGGAGGCCGGGGTGCAATGGATGCAACTCAACACCTGACTGCAAATACTCCAAAGCTTTATCCATCTGCCCATTACGACCGAAATAAGCAGCCGATGCCTGAAATGCTTCAGCCGCACCGGTGGATCGAGCTTTAGCCAGGCTGTCAAGCAGCCCCTCTTTATCACCACCAAGTTCCTGCAACGCCGCCAGCGATAAAAGAGCCCGTAGATTTTCGGGTGCAACCCGCAACAACTGTTGGTACTCTGCGACAGCTTTTTCAGAATCTTTCGAAGCCAGATAATAATTGGCCAAGTTGAAATAGGGGGCCGCATAATCCGGCTTGAGTTGCTTGGCTTTCTGAAGTTCGACCTTCGCCTCCTCAGTTTTCTCCTGCCCCAAATAAGCCGCCGCCAGATAATTATGCAAAACGGCATCTTCTGGTGTGCCTTGCAGTCCTTCTTTAAGAGTTGTTACAGCCTGGGTATAATTTTGCTGCTGCAAATAGGAGGTTACCAGCAACAACCTTGAATTAAGGATGTCCGGGGCGATACGCAATGCTTCTTCCAAAGGAGCTTCTGCCCGCTCAAAGTGTCCCTGAGCCAGATTAAATAGTCCCTTTTTCAGTTGGGTCTGGACCAGGTTAGGATCCAGGGCTACAGCCTTGTTCAACGTCTCCATACCGCGATCATAATCACCCTGGGCGATAAAAATACTGCCCAAAATGTCATAAGCCAGAGGGTTTTGCGGATTGTCAGACAAAACTTTTTCTATCGCATGCCGGCTGTCTTCAAGTCGATTTTGTCTATAAAGGGTCAACCCCACCATTAACCGTGATTTGGCATGGTTAGGTGAGCTGTCCAGAACCGCTTGAAATTGGTTGAGGGCCAACTCGTATTGCTCCAGTTTATAATGGGCAAGACCAAGAAAGTAACGACCAGAGGGATCGAGCATCTGCTTCGATGACTTTTTCAACTGCTCCACTGCTTCCTGGTATTTGCCTTCTGCGAAAAACACCAAGCCCTGTAGACGAAACCCTGCGGGATGTTCAGGATGACGCGCAGCAAGTCCATCGGCCAGGGTACGGGCTGCTTCATTGGAACCAAGATTGAGTTCCAACAACCCACACAGATAAGGGGCCCGGATTTCGTTTGGTGCTATCTCGATGATTTTCCGTCCTACGATAAGAGCCTGGTCGATATTGCCAACCAGAGACTCCAGTTGCATCTGCAGGTAGTACGCATTGATTTCCTTAGGGTTTTGGGTAATCGTTTCGCTCAATAAGGTTCGAGCGGCATCCCAACGCTTACTGCGAATATAGACTTTAGCTAAAGCATTGCGGGAGGTTTCCCGGGTTGATTCCAGTTCAATCGCTTTTTTAAAATTGTATTCAGCTTTCGTCAGATCGCCTTGTTCGGCAAAACTGTTACCCAACAACTCATAGGCTTTGGAGTTCGGTCCTTGTTCCTGCAGAATTGTTTCTGTCAATGTTATTGCATCATCGAACCGCTCGGTGTGAAGGTACACCTCAGCCAGTGTCATTCTCACTTCGGTATTGTCAGGGTCCTGAAGCAACACCTTGTCCAATTCCTTTTCAGCCTTGGCGTACTGATGACCCGCCAGATAAACTAAACCAAGCTGCTGACGAGCTTCGAAGAAATTAGGGTCCTTCTCTAACGCATTCTTGAACAGAACAATGGCTCCGCTCAAATTGTTCTGCTCCTGTAGCTCCAGGCCTTCCTGCAGAAGCTGCTCTTTGGTTCGGCTATCGCATCCGAAGCAGGAGAAAACCAGCAGAACGATCAGTACCAATCGGGTCAAGTCATTTAAGTTTTTCACAAGGCCCCCTTTTCATTTAATATACTTTTCACAAGCTTGCTGAAGTTGGAAAAATCGAGAGGTTTAACAGTATAAAAACAGTTCATACGGCCCGTCAGGATCGAGCTAAGTTCGTCGCAAACATAGTCGGCCAAAACCAGCAACGCCCTTCCCTGCTCCACTAGCCGTTCCATGAGTTCGCGGCCATAGGGATAACTGATGACGATAAGGTCATATCGACCAAGGTCATGCCGAGGAATATCCTCCACCCCCGCACAATCGGACAGATAGCCGCTCTGGGTCGTCAAAGCTGAAAAAATCCTGCCAGCTCTTTGTTCATCAATGATTAAAATATGATTTGCACTCACATCCGGCCTCACTTTTCAGGCAGAACCATAATCGGTAATCCTCTACGGGTTTCGCATCTTGAAACCAGCAGTTGTCTTCTTAAAAATTAATGGATGCCAAACAAAGCAAGGGTTGTACCAACCGCTAAACAACGCTGTTTATCTTGAGGAGTGGCGAAAAACGGGAAGGAATTTGAAAAGATTTGCCTAAATATGTTCCCAATAGAAACACCTAAGCATTTCAGGACTGTATCGAAAGGTAACAGTTTGCTTAGGGTCCATTTATAAGGCCTCGACTGTATCCAAAGGTGACAACTTCACGATGACTGAAGGAAGGAACAGCTAGTAATCAGTTATCGGTAATCGGTAATCGGTGATCGGTGATCGGTGATCGGTGATCGACCTTACCCGTTACCCGTTACCCGTTACCCGTTACCCGTTACGAGTTACGAGTTACGAGTTTTATAGATTAAAATCAGCGATCCGCTTATAGAGGGTCTTGCGGGACATGCCGAGGAGGCGGGCGGCCTGGGATTTGTTGCCATGGCAGCGTTCCAGGGCGTCGCGGATCAAGTCCGCTTCCGCTTCTTTGAGGGGGCGTACGGGGGCGAGAGAAGATGTGGTGGTTATACCAGGTGCAGTAATTTCTACAGGAAGCTCAAGCTCGGTGATTTCACGGCCGCGAGACAACACCACGGCCCGCTCCAGAACGTTGCGCAGTTGGCGGATATTGCCAGGCCAGGAATATTGCTCGAACAGCTGCATCACCGCAGGGGAAAGGGAGAGGATTTTGTTTTCCCGGGCACAGAATTCCTTTAAAAATTCGGCAACCAGCAGGGGAATATCGGAAACCCGCTCCCGCAACGGGGGGACTTCGATACAAAAAACATTGATGCGATAAAAAAGGTCTTCGCGAAAAGTGCCGCGGGCTACCTCATTGGGAAGGTGACGGTTGGTGGACGCGAGCAACCGGAAATCGACGGAAACCTTGCGGTTCCCGCCCAGCCGTTCAAATTCCTTTTCCTGCAACAGGCGCAGAAGTTTGGCCTGAACGGATATATCCAATTCGCCAATTTCATCAAGAAAAAGGGTCCCGCCTGCGGCCTGTTCGACCCGGCCTATACGCTGGCTGGCAGCGCCGGTAAAAGCCCCTTTTTCGTAGCCGAACAACTCGGACTCGATGAGTTCTTGAGGGATCGCAGCACAGTTGACAGCCACAAAGGGCCTGTCTTTGCGCACCCCCTGGAAATGCAGCGCCCGGGCAACGAGTTCCTTGCCGGTGCCCGTTTCTCCGTGGATCAATACGCTGCTTTCGGCATCTTTGATAATCTGTATATTTTCCCAGATTTTGCGGCTTGAGGTCGATCCGACCACAAAGGCCGGCTGACGTTCTCCGGCGGAAATACGTGCCTTGAGCGCCTCTACCTCCCGCTTGAGAGAACACTGCTCAACCGCCCGGGCCAATATGCCCTTGAGGGCGGCATAATCGGGGGGCTTAACGAAATAGTAGAAGGCCCCTTCCATCATCGCCCGCACCGCAGACTCTACGGAACCGAAAGCGGTAAGAAAGATGACCGGTATCTGGGGAAATTCCTGCTGGACATAATCGAACAACTGCCGACCGTCTTCACCAGGCATGCGGATATCGGTGATTACGGCATCGAGTTCAACTTCGTGCAGAAGCCGTTTCGCCTCGGCAACATGACTGGCCGTACGCACATGGAAGCCGGCTTCGCCAAGGATGGCCGACAATACCCGCAGTGCATTCGGTTCGTCATCGACCACAAGCACTCGGCCCTTGCTCACGACCGCTCCTGCACTTCGACTTCGCTCTTCGCGGCCGGCAACCACAGCTGGACCCGGGTCCCCTGCCCTTCAGAACTGATTATTTCCAATCGGCCACCGTACGAAGTGACCACTTCGCGAGTAATATACAGGCCAAAACCTCGATCCTTACCAAGCTGCGGCTCACTGGCGGGATCATGCAGTTCCATGACCCTGACAGGATCCATTCCGGGGCCGTCGTCTGCTACCTCCACCACCGCAAAGGGCAGGCCGCCCTGCTCTAACATGGTGCAGGAGAGCTGAATACGGCCGCCTTCATCCAACACAGCCAACGCGTTATTTATCAGGTTGAGTACAGCCTGCTCGAACTGAAAGGCGTCGATACGCACCGGGAAAATATCGTTACATTGAAGGGCGATGGATACCCCGGCAGCTTTGGCCTGAAGAAGAGTATAGGAAACGACTTTTTTCAGAAGAGAGTCGACAGCAACCTGTTCCGGTTCGCCCCCCTCGGTAGAAGTGCTTAAAAACCCACAGATAAACTGTTCCAGGCGGGAAATCTCCTCGACCATAATGCCTGTAAACTCTTGAAGGTCGGCTTCCTCGGAATAGCGACCCTGAAGATAAGTCACAGCCCCCTTGATGGCGTTGAGAGGGTTGCGCACCCCGTGGGAAAGCATCGCCGCCACCTTGCCCATATCGCTCCAGCGTTTGACTGCCGGAAGACTGTTTGTTTCGTTGCAGAGGTCGAGGTTGCTGATCTGAACCTGAGCTCCGGCGCTACCATCATCCATCCTCATGGGTTCAATGACAACATCGGCGGTACAGGCGTCATTCCAGGAGACAAAACGATACCCGGCAAGCTGCAAAGGCTCTCCCTGACGTATCACCTTGCACAGGGCATCATCAGCCCCTTGCCTGATGACCGGAAGCCACTCATGGTAAGGGGTGCCTATCAAATGCCGACAGGCCACGCCCAACCGGTCTTCCAGGGTGGAAGAACAGCTGATGAAACACAAGTTCTGGTTAACGGTGAATTTCATCAAGGACATGTAAATATTGCGACCCTATGCAAAACAGCCCAGAGAGGGCAAAAAAGGACAAAAAAACAACACATCAAGACATGTCAATTCTATGACTCGTTAGAAATATCAAAGGCAGCAAATAAAAGCAAACTGTTTTTCGAAGCAATAGCAATATTCTAGCCCCTTCCGATAGCACCAGTACACCAAAGAGAAAAGAATCAATTATGGAACAAATCGAAAAGGGGAACCAAAGGCTTCAGTTAAAAATAAACCCCGCTCCTGAAAGAAGCGGGGTTTATTGAAATAGAGGGAGCGATCAGACCCATTTTATGTCAGACTGAAGACGATCAGGCCTTCTTACGCTTGCGCAGGTAAGCCAGACCAACCAGGCCGCCGCCGAGCAGCAGCAGAGTGCCGGGCTCGGGAACGGGATTAACGGACTCAACCATGACGACGAAGTCAGTGTAATCGCGGTCACCACCACCCCAGAGATCTTCAAAAGCCAGTATAAATTCACTGTCGGTCCATATGCCATCAAACCATGGATCAATTGCTATCCTGTCACTGTCGTTGCCCTGATACGCCAACATATGGTCAACACCATCAGCATTACGATCGGTCTCAGAATGGAAAGTTCCTTGAGGGGAAATAAGATAAAAACCAAAGTTATTACTAGAAAAATCCAATCCTGTATCTGTAAAGTTTACAAACACACTACCATCATTCGCTATACCTAATGAACGCTGGTCACCTGCAGAAGCGGCACCATCAAAAAGCTCCACGTAAGTAGTTCCACTATACACACCAAAGGTATTTGCGTTGGCAAAACCAGCCAGTTCTATAACCAAGGTCGAGATAGAGCCGCCAGACCCGGTAACTTCCCACCTTGAGTCTACTGTATCAGAGAGAAAATCAGTTGTTACGTCTATACTACTGTCACCCGAAGGGGTAACAGTAATGTCATCCAGCACACCCTGAAGTGCAGAACCCCCATCAGCACCAAATGGGACCGCCAATGCAGACCCACTTGCTACTGCCATGGCCAACATAAAAATCATTACTGCCAACATTCTTTTCATACTTAATCCCTCCTGTTAAGAAAAAATATTTATTCTTTCTAGTAGCTCTTTCTGCTGACTTGCCTACAAAGAATAGCAAGAGAGATGCCAAATCCGTATGTACTCGTTATTACAGATTTTTATATAATTACACTCACAAAAAAACCTCACTGTAAGGATATCCGACAGTTTCCCAGGGCAATGTAATCCCTTTCCTTAAACGCCCCTGCTGCACTCCATTGTAAATCAATCCAGTACCCCACCCCCCCTGATTATAATTTGATCCAACACCTCGGACTCTACATATACTATCCTAAAAAAATCACTAAATTCAACAACTTAACCTTCATCCTGAAATAATTCACTCTATAGCCCCACCAACTTGAGAAAAGACCTGGCATAAACAGGCATGTTAACTTTTCCAACAGTCTCAAAACTACAGAATATAAAACCGGAACACTGTCAATAGCAGGTTCCGGTTTAGGTATCATGATAAATTTTTCACAAATTTTCGATTTAGCTGCCGATTACTCTTTCAAGCGCATCCACAACCTGGGGATCGTAGATTCGGTCAGCATTCAGCAGGATCTGCTTAAAAGCTTCATCTCTGGCCATAGCCTCCCGATATGGCCGGTCTTCGGTCATGGCGCAATAGCTGTCAACCACGGCCAGGACCCGCGACAGCAGCGGGATCTGCTCACCCGCCAAACCATCCGGATAACCGCTGCCATCGAAATGTTCGTGATGATGGAGAATAATGTGGCGCACTTCTTCGGAACAGTCAAAGTCCTGCAACAACTCGAGGGTGGTAAAAGGATGACTTTGCAGGGCGGTCATCTCAATATCGGAGAGCTCCTTCTTCTTTTCCAACAGGCGGCGATCAAGGAGCATGAGGCCGAGATCGTAGATCAGCGCAACGTAAAGGGCCAGTTCCTGTTCCCGTTCATCGGCCTGCAATTCTTTCACCAGGGCATCGACAAGCTCCAGGTAGCAGCTATTGCGCTTGGCGTAACGGGCCTCAGCAGATAGCAAGCTGTCAAGAGAGGCGATAATTTTGCGAAAATCCTTTTCGCCCTGGTTGGCCATGCCTTTGAGATTGTCGATAAAAGCGGTGATGCGCTCCACCACCACCTGGGCAACCTTCAAATCCTTTTCGGTAAAGGCCTGTTCAGTCTGCTTGTCGGTCAGGTTGAGTACCCCGATCACCTTGCCGTCCCGTTTAAGGGGCACTGACAACAACGATCTGGAGCTATAGCGGGGATTGCCGCCTCCGCGGTTGAAACGGGGATCTCCCTCGATATCTTCTACCAGCAGGGGCTGGCCTTCGGCAGCTACCCAGCCCGCCAGGCGGTCACCGATGCGCAGGCGGGTACCGCGCACTGACTCCTCGTCGATGCCTCTCGCTGACCGAATGACCAGGTCACCGGACAACTGATCGCAAAGCATCAGCGAGGACGTATTGGCTCCGAGAAGGCCGGAGACGAATTCCAACACCCGGCCCATGGTCATATCGAGAGCCGCTTCTTCCATCTCCAGGGCCATGCGGGAAATCAACAGGCGGCACACCAGCCCCTCTGGACCGTTCTGGGCCTCTATCTGCCAACCATTGGTCTCCACTGCCTTGCGTACGAGATAAAGCTTGATTGACGGGCTCGACTCGCCCAGGCCAAAATCGTCTTTTCCCTGGAACAGGGTCTTGAGGGTGGACTCGTTCAATGCCTGGTCGCAGATAAATTCCAGCTGAACCGAATCTTCCTCGCGAACCCGAATTCGTATCCCGGCCCCCTTTTCGAGATGTCCCGCCAGACCGGCCACCAGATTCATGAGCAAATGGCTCACCTGCACCTTGTCACCGACGATATCCGGTTCAAGGGCATCGGCTTCCAAGTCGACTGTCACCTGATACTGGGTCAAAGCAGCTTTGATGAGGTGGGAATCGATGGCCTGTTCCAGAAGAGGAACGATGGAAATGATCGTCTTCTGGACTACCCGCCGTTCGTTTTCCAGCCGTAAAAAGTCGAGCTGTTTTTCCAGGATAACCGAAAGGCGATCCGTCTCGCTTTCGATAATACTTAAAAACTCACCCTGGCCGTTGCCCCGGGATGCCTCAGTGTTTTTCAGGTAATAAACCGCTCCCTTGATTGAATTCAGAGGGGTACGCAATTCGTGGGAAAGGCGGGTCAAAAAATCGGTTTTGGCAAGATCCGTTTCGATGAGCTTTCGGTTGACCTCTTCCGAATAGGTGATTTTCTCCTTGAACTTGTCGACCAACAAGGCGTTTTTAAGCGCCAGGCCTGCCTGACTGGCTACCGCCTTAATCAGGGAAAATTCCTCTTCCGTAAAAGGCTGACCACCCTTCTTATCGTTGATGTTGAGTACCCCGAGCAAGCCGTGCTGGCCGACAATCGGACAAGAGACGAAAGACCGGGTCCGGTAACGGTCGCGGCCGCTATTTTGAAACCTTTGATCGGTCTCGATATCTGTGACCAGAACCGGTTTTTGTTCGGCGGCAACCCGGCCGGCTATGCCTTCGCCGACGTTAAGCCGGTAATCACGGCTTAGCTCATGCTTTATTCCCCTGGAACTGTGAATGTAGAGCTGACCCCGGCTGTCGAGCAACATCAGGGAACCCTTTTCGGCATCGGTATAATTGATGGCCAGGTCGAGGATAAGATAGGCGATAGAGCTGATATCATCGGCACCGATGATGGCCCGGGAGATTTCATCGATGATCGCCATGCCATCCATATTTGGTTTTGTGACTACCTGATCCCGGGACATCTGCTCTCCCACATAAATACGCTATTCTGGCCAAAAACCGGGCGAACCAAAGCTGCTGCAAAGGGTACAAATAGATAGAACCATGGAACTTATTGCAAGAAGCTTTCCTACTCCTTAACCACTAATTAAACAGGATTTTTTTCTATCGTCAAGGTTCCAAAAAGCAGATGTAAGTTTTTTCGACAACCATTAAATTTCCCTGCAAATTCAGCAGAAAAGAGACTTTTAATACTCCTGGAACAATTGTGCCCTCCCCTTGCCGGATAGACAGACATATTTTTTTTACCTTTTGATGTTTCGAACTTTGTGTCGTCGGTGGCTAAAAACTCAAAAGAAAACCCCAAAAGCTATAATCACGAAGAGACACGAAGGAATATTCTAAAAACACAGGTACCCTCTGTGTTCTCTAGAGAGTGTAATGAACAGGTGGTAAAAACAGATTTTGGTTGATCATCATATGCGTCATTGAAACCCATCCAATGGAACCGCCGAGGACGCAAAGGGCGCCGAGCGAGCAGGCAAAGAAGATTTCTTCATAAATGTCGTTCTCTGTGGGCTTTGCGATCTCTGCGGTAAATAGTGTTTTTGAAACTTTTATTTTTGCTTGATCTGTCAATGCAGAGCATCAGTTTTATCTGCGGCCAATTCAGGGTTTAAAAACGTCATATCCATAAATACAAAAAGCCGGGCCCTCCATTACAGAGAACCCGGCTTTTTTCGTTTTTGTTCAAACAGCTTTAGTGCTTGCCGCAACCGGTGCAGACATGGCCGCCTTCGCCGCCATCATCACAGGAAGGAGCGTCAGCTTCCAGTCCGGTTTCAACAATCTCCAGATCGAAGACCAGAGTCTTGCCGGCCATCGGATGGTTGGCGTCCATCTTCACCGATTCTTCGGTAATTTCAGCTACTACTGCGGGCACCGGCTGACCCTGGGGATCGCGAAGATGCAGGCGCTGACCGACTTCCAGTTCCATGTCCTCAGGGATCTGAGTTTTAGGAATGTCGATGATCATACCGTCCTGACGCTCGCCGTATGCATCGGCGGGAGCCAGGGTAACGGTCTTTTTATCGCCGGCGACCATGCCGATAACGGCATCGTCAAAGCCCTTGATCAACTGGCCGGAGCCAACGGTGAACTTGAGAGGCTCTTTGCCTTCGGAAGAATCGAAAACGTTGCCGTCTTCGAATTTGCCAGTGTAATTTACGGTAATGGTATCACCGTTTTTGATTGCTTCAGACATTCAGTTTCTCCTTGGTTGTTCGGTTAAACCACAGGCACGAGCTTATGGTCCGCACTGACAAAAAGGTCGGTACGTAGTTGTGTTTATTCGATCGATCAAATCGGCTGATGACAGAAGGTATGCTGTCCTCGAAGCCGATGATTATTGTTTGCCCTCTACCGCCTCGGCATATAACCGGGCCGGATCGAGGCCGGTTTCCACAATTTCCAGGTCGAAGGTCAGGGTTTGTCCGGCCAGGGGATGATTGGCATCAAGCCGTATGACCTCTTCCGTCACCTCGACGACCTTGGCCGAAACGGCACGCCCGCCCTGCAGGGGCAACTTGACCTGCATGCCGAGCTGGAGGCTCTTCAGGTGGGGCATGCTGGCCAAGGGGAACTCCAACAGGTTTTCCGGTTGTTGTTCACCGTAAGCCACTTCCGGGGCAAGTGTGATGGTCTTTTTCTCCCCGGCGGACATGCCGAGCACTGCCTGGTCGAAGCCCTTGACCACCTGGCCCACACCGACCACAAAGATCATAGGGTCGCGATCCCTGGTAGAATCAAATTCCTCACCGTCTTTAAGCCGGCCGGTATAATGAACCTTGATAATATCCCCATCCTTGATCGCATCCGCCATGAACATCTACTCCTGTTTAAAGTTATAAGCCGTAAAACGTAAAACGTGATGCGTAACAGGTTTACCCCCTTACGGATTACGGATTTTACTCGTGACCCACCATGTTCCGGGCCAACAATAAAAGGGCCTTCTCTGTTCCCAGCAATTAGTCGTAAGAGGATATAATAGGCCAATCCCACACCAGAATGCAAACGAAGCATTGCCAAAGCCTCGCACTTTCGAAAAAAAGACCGAGAAATATGCCTCAAAGGCAACTGTCCGGGCGCCCCGCAAAGGAGCAAGCGAGCGGCCTGCATTTTATGTCGGCAAACGTCGACTGTCCACCCCCGATGCATCAGTGCACTTTTGCTACAATCATCCAGTCCAGCCAAAGTTCGATCCAGTAAACAAAACGGGCGCGGCTCTCCCCTTGGGGAAAGCGGCGCCCTGGAAATTCAGTGCGAAACTGTCGCAACTATTGCCGAACGACAACCCGGTTTTTCACTTCCGCAGGCAATTGATCGCGCATTTTCTCCGTGGGCACGAAGGGCGGGTCGAATGGGGGTTGTCCAAGGCCGGCCAAAATCTTCTGGCCGCCTTCAGGGTCGAGCAAGTAATCAAGAAAGGCTATGGCCGCTTTTCGATTAGGCGCATGTTTCAGGAGCGTAATGCCATAAGCGACAAACCGTCCCTCGCGTTCAAAGAAAGTTCCGGGACGTTCGCCGGTCACTTTCACCCGGGCCTGCCGGTAAAAAGCGTCATAATCAAGATTGGCAAGATTGACATGTTCATCCAGGGTGACGAACTTCAAGCCGTGCTGCAGGGCGATTGAACGGTAGGCCCAAGCATAATCGAGGTCCCCATTTTGCACCAGAGCAGTCAAACTCACCGACTTCCCCCGCATATTGCCCAAAGGCCTGTTCGCCAGAAGCCGTTTGTAGAGACCGGGAATTTTATAATACTTCTCTGCCAGTTGCATCGCCATCATACTGCGATAACCGCCCGGGTCGATATTGGGATCGGAGTGACCGAAAGAGACTCCGGGCCGGCTGAGTATTTCGTACCAGTTGTTCTGGTTGATCTCATCGGCAAACTTGCTCTGTTCCCCGTAAGTCAGTACCAACTCGTTGGTGGCGAAACGGATATTGCCAATGCCAAGTTCCGGCAACAAGCTCTTATCTATGACCTGAAAATCGGCCGAGGCCATCAGGTCGGCGGGCTTGCCGACCTCTGAGATCAGCCGCGCCATACGGGTGCTGCCGCCATGTTCACGCTGGATGTCGACGCCGGGATAACGCGCCTCGAATTCCTTCTCCATGGCCGCAAAAGGCACGGTCAAACTACCAGCATGAAATATCCGCAGTTTGCCGGTGACTTCGGCCTGTACCGCAAGGGGAAGGCTCAAGCAACAAAACGCTACGGCCACGAAAATGGCATGAAGGATTTTGAGCATGACATATACTCCTTTAGGGGAACATAAAGCTTCTACCGCAGAGATCGCAGAGGACGCAAAGAAAGACTTGTAGAATCAAAAATCTTTTCTCGGCGCACTCGGCGTCCTCGGCGGTAATGCAGTTTAAAAGACGTGAACAACAACCGGATCAAAACCAAGCGTAACTGTATCGCCTACTTCGAAATCACGACCGAACAGACTCTGGCGATCTCGCTGGGAAACACCTTGCTAGTAGAATCATCAAGAGGTGCTTTGGATAGGGCAGTATCTTCCTCTTAGAAAACAGAAAGCTATCACCGCAGAGGTCGCAGAGGACGCAAAGAAAACCTGTGAAATGAAGAGCCCTTCTCTGCGCACTCGGCGGTAATTAAGCTTAAAAGACGTGAGCAACCTCTGGATTAAAACCGAGCGTAACCGTATCGCCTACCTCGAAACCACTATTAAACAGGGCTTTACGATCGAGATAGGTTACAAATTCGGCCTCCTGGCAACGAACACTGATTTCGTGAACAAAACCAAGGGGCAGGATCTTTTTAATTTCTCCGGAAAACACCTGACCGTCGACATCGGACAAGGGGGCTTTAGCCAAAACGATATCCTCCGGCCGCAAGGCCAGGTAGCGACCGGAGCCCCTTGTCGGCAAGGTGCAACTCAACCCCCCAAATTCTGCCAGACCACCGACAAAGCGTCCTTCGAAAACGTTTTTCATTCCAACAAAGTTAGCGACAAAAGGGGTAGCCGGCTGTTCGAAAACTTCTTCAGTGGTACCTACCTGTTCCATGACTCCGTCCCGGATCACCCCAACCCTGTCAGCAAGACACAGGGCTTCGTTAAAATCATGGGTAACCATCATAAAGGTAATACCCAGCTCGCGGTGCAGGTCCTTCAGAGCTCGCCGGATTTCGTCTCGAAAATTGGGGTCGAGAGCAGACAATGGCTCATCGAGAAGAAGCACCTGTGGGTTGACGCTCAAGGCCCGGGCCAGACAGACCCGCTGTTTTTCGCCGCCGCTGAGATGCAGCGGACGCCTTTTCACGATTCGATGCAAACCGAGCAGCTCGATCAAATGGTCAATCCGCTTTTGGCCTTTGACCGGGTCGATACCGTGGTAACGCAAACCGAAGCGGATATTTTCCATCACCGTTAAATGGGGAAAAAGGGCATAGTCCTGATAGACGATACCGATGCGGCGACGTTCGGGAGGCAGGTTGGTCAGGTTTTTTCCATCTACCCATATTTGACCTTGAGTCGTTTTAACCAAGCCGGCAATCGCCTCAAGAATCACCGTTTTACCGGATCCGGTTGGTCCGAGAAGAGTAAAAAACTCTCCGGCAGCCACCTGAAGGGAGATATCCCTCACGCTAAAACCGGGCAGGGCAATGGTCAGCGCATCGAGTTGAATCATCGCTCGACCTTTCGCGGCAGGGAGACAAAACGCAACAGCGTAAACAGCATCAGACAAACCAGGATCAGCCACACACCGACAGGTTGAGAGTATTTCAACCCATAAGCCGTAAAGCGTTCATACATAAGCACCGGTGCGATCATGGGATGATAGGCAACAATGACCACCGCACCGAACTCACTAACCGCACGGGCGGCGCACATGATGAAACCGCTGAGCATATGTCGCCATGTCAAAGGCGCCGTGACGCGAAAAAAAGTGGCTGCACTTCCGGCACCCAGGCTGCGGGATACCTTCTCAAGCCGTACCGGCACACTTTCGAATCCCGCTTTGGCCGCATTGATATAAAAGGGTAAACCGACGAAAGTCAGGACTACGATAATTCCGGTCACGCTGCCCATGACATGCAAACCGACCTTTGCCATAAGCTGCCCGAGATAATGCCCCCGGCCGAGCAGGCTGAGGATGGCGATACCGACCACCGGATGGGGGATCATAATCGGCAGGTCGATGATGCTCTCAACCAATTTTTTGCCAGGAAAATCGTGGCGGGCCAGCAGGTAAGCCAGGGGAGTGCCGAACACAAAGGAAATCAGGGAAGCTGCCACGGCAGTGTAAATCGACAACCAGATCGACGAAAACACCTCCGGGTCGCGGATGGTTTCGACCAGGCTGGCAACGGTCGGCTGCGAAACCATCTTGTAGAGAGGCAGCACGATAAACAGAAGAATGGTAAAGCTGCAGAACCCGGTCAGATAGAAAAAGGGGCTGCCGAGCGCCAGTCTTCGGCGCTCGCCAACCCCTTGTTGTGCGGAACTCATTGGCATCGGGCTATTGTTTTACTTCGACCAACGGTTTTAGAGAAGCAGGCAGCATGGCGTGCATTTCAGCGGTCGGAACCCGCGCCGGAACAAAGGGCGGTTGACCCATTTCCTCAAGCACCTTCATGCCGCCTTCAGGGTCGAGCATAAAAGCGAGAAAGGCTTCGGCTGCGGGTTTGTTAGGGGCAGCATCGACAATGGTCACACCGTAGGTAATCGATTTGCCGACACGGGTCAGGGTAGTACCCGGTTTTTTGCCCGCAACTTCAACCGTGGCCTGTTTGTAGAAATCGTTGTGTTTATAGTTGCCGAGGTTGATTTCATCCGGCAAGGAGACGAACTTGAGGCCATGCTGAACCGCTACCGAACGGTATTCCCAGGCATAGTCCATTTCGCCGTTTTTAAGCAAAGCAACGAGTTGTTTCGCTTTGGGAAGAACATTTTTCAGCGGCCGGTTTGCAATAATCTTTTCGTAAAGACCGGGCTGATTCAAATATTTTTCTGCCAACTGCAACACCATCAGGCTGCGATAACCGCAGGGGTCCAGATCAGGAGCGGAATGTCCCCACACCACTTCCGGACGCTGCAGAATTTCGGGCCAGTTGTCGGCATTAACTTCGTCGGCGAACTTGCTCTTGTCGGTGTAGCACAAAACAAGTTGATTGGTTGCGAAACGAATGTTGAGGGCAGCATGATCCGGAATGAGCGACTTGTCGATGACATTGTAATCGGCCGAAGCCATGATATCGGCTGCCTTGCCAACCTCGGAGATGAGGCGGGCCATCTGGGTGCTGCCGCCCGATTCGCGCAGTACGTCGACTTGGGGATACTTTGCCTCGAACTGCTTTTCAATGGCAGCAAAGGGGACGGACAAGCTTCCGGCATGAAAAATAACCAGCTTTCCGGTTGGTTGCGGCTTATCGTTATCAGCCAGCAAAAAGCTGTAGCTGAATACCCCAAGGGCCAGTACCAGTAAGACTCCCAGCAACTTCTTCATAAAATGCTCCTTTACTCTGCATTGAAATTTAGAAAGAGAAGTGCTGAACACTTTTACTGACCGTTCTGACACCGCCCCTTCGTTATATCTGGGAGAATATAACGAAACCGAACATCAGCGTCAATAAGATTCCCATTTCGAAACAGAATCATAAATTAACGAAAACGCTCGTCGGCGGTACGGCCCTGCAAGTCGGCAACGGCCCCACTGAACCAGCCGATTCGTTCTACCTCAGCCGGATTGAGTTGCGGCACATAGGGCTTGATATCGAGTAAAGGCGTTCCGTCGAGCATGTCGACATCCGCCACTTCCAAAATCCCCTCGCGAATGGCTGTCAATCTCACCACCGAAAGGCCGATGGCATTGGGCCGTTTCGGAGCCCTGGTGGAAAACAGGCCCCGGGGTTGGGTATCGAGAAAAGGAGTGACTTCCAGCTCGTAACCGCTGGATCGGTGAAAATGATAAAGCAGAATCAGGTGGGAAAAACCGTCCAGATCTTTAAGGCCCGCCCGATAGCAGTCATCCAGTTCGATGCGACCCACTGATCCTACGGCAGCAGCGGGTTGAATGGGTGTGCCCTTCCGTTCAGCAAAAGGGGTATAAATCGTTCCAATCGGCCGATAGATTATCTCCATAAGTGCAACTCCTTTTTCGGAAATGAATAATTTTCGAGCATCCCTGTTCCCGTTTGACTGCTGGCCTGTCAGCAGAAAAAAAGAAAAACGTTGCCTAATCAGCGAATTACTCTAAAATAGCTGAGGCATAAATTTTCTACCTATCATGCTGTTGCAACCAGTGAGCCGTTATAGCAGGAAGGCTCAGAATCAGTTCACAACAGGAAAGGATTACCCATGAAAAGAACACTGCTGGCATTGGCCTGCCTGGGGCTGCTCGCTCCAACCGCCTGTGCTCAGGAACAACCACCGGTTCAAAGCGAGCAACAAAAAACCAGCTACAGCCTGGGCTATAATATCGGCCGGGATTTTAGCCAGAAGAACCTCGACATCGACCCCGACGTACTGATGCGCGGGATGAAGGATGCGTTGGCTGGCAACACCACCGCCCTCAGTGAAGACGAGATGCGGCAAGCCATGATGAACCTGCAAAAACAGATGATCGCTCAGCAGCAGCAACAGGTAAAACAACTGGCCGACGCCAACGAACAGGCAGGCAAAGCTTTTCTGGCTGAAAACCGTCAGAAAGAGGGCGTCAAAACCACTATGAGTGGACTGCAGTACAAGATCATCACCAAGGGTACCGGCAAAAAGCCGGGGCGCGATGACAAAGTGACGGTCAACTACCGTGGCCGCCTGCTGGACGGCACCGAGTTCGACAGTTCGTACAAGCGCAACAAGCCGGCGACCTTTCCGGTGGGAGGCGTGATCCCCGGGTGGACCGAGGGACTGCAACTGATGAAGGAAGGGGCTAAGTGGCAGCTGTTTATTCCCGCCAAGCTGGCTTATGGCGAAAAAGGTGCGGGCCCGATGATCGGCCCCAACGCCACACTGATTTTTGACGTGGAACTGATTTCGGTCAACTAAGCACTATAAGGGTGCCGGAAATCTCCTAAAAGGCCCGCCTTCCGGCGGGCCTTTTTTATATTTATTCGGGAACGGGGAACCAGGGACACCGGGCACCGCCACATTCCTGATTAATACCTGTCTGGTCACAGGCAAAATCAGCATCGGCTTTCAGAGTAACGGTCAACAGCCGGTTAGAGAGCTTTGCAGCCTTTTGCAAAGCCAGCAAGCAATCCCGACGGCAGCAGCGAGCCAGCGGCAGGGCACTAATCTCGGCCAGTACCTGCTGACTGGCCTCCTGCACCAGCTGCCGATTCGGTCCATCAAGGGGGTTGGCCTTGAGAATCAGACTAAAAGCTATTCCAACTCCTGCCGCTGCGCCACAAACTCCCCAAAAAGCACAACTGCCGCCGGCCAGCTGAGTCCCTCTTCCTATCCCTGCAACCAGTTCCTCATCCGTTAATTCACCGCCGCTGTTGCGGTATACAGCCAGAATTACCGCAGGCACCAGGGCATGATATTCGGGACCATTGGCAGGGATGGCGGGATGACTCCGGATTTTTTCGAACAGACCCAGCAAGTCGGTCTCGGTACTGGCCACTGCCAGGCGTTCTATCACCTGCAAAGCATCCGCCGCATGGCAATGATCACAAACAAAATGACCATCCTCACAGACAGCACGGGTCGATATCATTTCTTGGCAATAGCTGCACCGATGCTGTTCATCCCCGTCAAGATACCGGAGTCCTTTGCCGCAAACCATACAACCGGAGGGGAAACGCTTTTCCTCTAAATCGATCTCTGGGACCTTGCCCACATCCTTGGGCAGGGCGCAACAGGACGATCCCAGATCGAGGTTGGTGACCGCACCTTGCCTGTCAAGCTGGAAAAGACTGTCACCGGCCAGGGCAGCGACCTGCTGATCGATTCTTGCGATCTGCCCGGGAACCAGCTGTTGCCCTTCATCCGTGACCACCGATGCATAGGGTCCGCGATAGAGAACGGTTACGGCTTGTGTTGGATTCGGTTTAAAGGCTTCAAAGGTCAGGGAAAAGAAAGGGTGCCCCTGTACCACCCGATAGGGAAATCTCTTGATCAGACGAATTGCAATAAACCCGGCCTCCTCGAGAATGCCCACCAGATCCTTTTGTGTCAGGGCTCCTGCGATACACTCTCCACGAAGCAAATCGTCATTGCGCAAAGAAGCCGACGGTTCCTGTTCGCAGACAACATCCGATATCACCAGACGACCGCCAGCTTTCAACACCCTGTAAATCTCGGCAAAAGCCCTGCGTTTATGCGCCGACAGATTCATCACACAATTGGATAACACGACATCGGCTGTTTGATCCGGCAGTGGCAGGCTTTCAAGGTATCCCTTGTGAAATTCGAGGTTCTTATAGCCGAGGTTCTTCTCGACGGCAGCAGCCCCCTTCCCTGCCAGAGCCAGCATGTTGTCGAGCATATCGATACCGATCGCCGCCCCTTGAGGACCAACCTTCCGGGCAGCGATGAAACACTCGACCCCGCGACCGCACCCAAGATCCACCACCTTTTCACCGGACTGCAAATTCGCATCCAGAACCGGACTGCCGCAACCATAACCACGGAAACAAAACTCGGCCGGGATATGATCGATAAGGGACCGATCGTAACAAACCGGATTAAGAATATCCTCTTTGGTCTCCTCAGCGGCATCGCGGTAAAATTCCTGCACAACGGTCCGGCTGTCGGTCTGGGCCAAAGACAACAGGCAATTCGAATGGACCAGAGCTACCGAACCGTGAGCACCGCAACTTTCAAGGACATCCCCCATCTTCAACCGCAGCCGCGGAGGCCCCTCGTCGCTCTGCGAAGCAGCTTCGCGGGCGATCTGCCAACGAGCCAGCTCCTCATGCAGGGGCATGTAGGGATCGTCTCCGATAAATGATCCGCCGTAAAGATAGCTGTGGTCGAGATCACCGCCTCCAAGCAGCAAACGCCATTGAGATGCGAGTCCGGCCGCCGTGGCCTGGCGAATTTTCTGCAACACGGGACTACCCTGCCAAGCTGATTTCAGCCCCGATTCGAGCCCGGTAGCCAGCTCGGTTACACCGGCCAGGGCCGCCGAAGGATAGAGTTGACCATCGACTCCCACAGCAGCAGATTCCCAGCCGCATCCGCTACCGTCATGCACAGTGCCTGCGGGAGCGAACACCTGGCTGCGCAAGGCGGTGAAATTATCGATAACGACACCCTGCTTTTCAGCCCGGACATTCGCCAAGACTAACTGGGGAAAAATTTCTTCAGGCCGGGCAAAGCCTTCAGCAACACCCCGACCGCGAACGAAATACCACATAAAGTGAACATTGCCCGCACCAACGTCAGCGGCAAAGTCGATCACGCCGGGCATATCGGCCAGGTTATCGGCCGTCACGCACATGGAAAGAGTAAACGGTATCTTTTTTCCTTTAAGCCAGAGCAGCTCTTTTTTCAGCAAGTCAAAGGCGTCAGGACCACGAAGCTGGTCGTGGGCGGCCTGCAAACCGTCCAAACTGATCTGCAGATGCAGACGGCTGAAATCCCAGCTTTCACCCTCGAGAAACCGGCGCAACAGAAGACCGTTGGTCAGCACTGCCACATGAGTATTGTCAGGTTTCAACAAACCTCGAACAATAGACCGAAAATCTGGATGCATCAGGGGTTCGCCGCCGGTCAGGGCAAAGATTCGGCAACCCTCATCGAGAGCCTGTGTCGCCAGGTCCTGGACCAGGTCGACGCTCAGTTGCGCACCATCACCCGGTGCCGAAGCGAACATACAGTGCTTGCAACTCAGATTGCAGTTGTTGGTCAGGTGGAACCAGAGCTCCCGCAACTGCGGGCGCCCCAAAAAGGCGGACCGGCCAGGGTAAACCTGGCTGGAGTCTTCGGGCAATCGATACAAAAAACGCATTGCGGCCGGATCAGCAATGTCACAAACACCTTCTTTAAGTTGCTGTAGCAATTCATCGCCGGCCCGGTTAGGCACAAACCAACTCGGCCTGTCGGCGCGCACGTAGATTGGGGTGCCATTCTGTTCAAAGCGCTTCCAGGCTTGGGGATCAAAAGTCATAAATATTCCGTTTATATAAGTGCGGCGGGCAATGCTCAGTCCGCACAGATAAATTGAACTTCAAAAAACATTAACCGCAGAGTACGCCGAGGGCGCAGAGAAAGGCATAGCCACTTTTGGGTGGATTTTGTAATTATATTCTCTGCGTTCTCAAGTGAGAGAATCGAACGGGCGGTGAATTTCGTTAGGGTCTTTCAATTCTGTTCCAGCCAAAGGATTACGCTATCAGACTTTCTTGGCCAGAGCCGCCCGAGCCAGACGAGTGACATAAATAGTGACGGCAACGGTGGCCGCTAAACCGACGAGATACAATCCCCATTCAAAAGGAGAGCGGCTCTGTTCTTCGGTTCCTAGCAGAGCAAGGTCACCAGCCAGAGAACCGAGATATACGTACATCACCGTGCCGGGCAGCATTCCAACCCACGATGCCCAGAAGTAATCCCTGAGCGATACACTGGTCAACCCAAAAGCATAGTTCAGAAGATTAAAGGGAAATACCGGTGACAACCGGGTCAGACCGACGATTTTCCATCCTTCCCGCGCGACCGCTTGATCGACAGACTGAAACCGCGGGTTCTCGGAAATTCGTGTTGCTACCCAATCGCGAGCCAGATAACGCCCGACCAGAAAGGCTGCCGTCGCCCCCAGGGTCGCTGATATCGAAACAATGATTGAGCCCTTAAGTACCCCGAATAGCGCCCCGGCACCAAGGGTCAATATTGAGCCGGGCAAAAAAAGCACCGTTGCCAGAACATAAAGTAAAACAAAAATCGCCATGCCCCACACACCCAGACCGGCAACCCAATCCAGAGCCGAGCGCAACAGATCCTGACCCCCCAGGAAACGCATCGCAATAAACAGGGCGACAAGAAAAAGCAGGACAAGAAGAGCCCTGCCCAATACCGCCCAACGGTTATTTCGTTTCTCTTCCTGCATCATGCCCCTCCTTTACAGACCCAAGAATCCTGGATCAGTCTTATTTAAAACATCAAAAACAATAATATATTAATTCTTATATCAATAATAACGGGTTTATAGCAACTGTGCCTCTCGGCTAAAAAAGTCAGGAGTAAAACAATGTCGCCACCTTTTCAACTTCCAGAGAAAGAAGAAAATCAAATCAAACATAAAAAAAGGAGCTGACCGATGGGCCAACTCCCTATTCAATATGGTACCCGGGACGAGAATCGAACTCGTACAGGATTGCTCCCGAGGGATTTTAAGTCCCTTGCGTCTACCAGTTCCGCCACCCGGGCTGATTTTAACCGCTGAAATACTAGTCCATTAGCGTCGGTCCGTCAACGGAAAAGGAGGGACAAAAAATTTCAATTCGGGAAGGGATTTCATAAACCGGTATTTAACGGCCAGCTGGTAAAAGAGATTAAGTCCTTGCTGGTAGGCCTCGGTCAAACCAAAAGACATGGTCTGCCAATAAGCAAGCAACTCTTTTGTGTTCAAACAGGACCCGCCGGAAACTTGTCCGGCCAGAGCAGGCAAATCAGCCATGGCCCGTCCCAAACTCTTTTGCAACCTGATCAGGAATTGACCGACCTCCCCTTCTTTGGTCTCCACACTGTCCTGCCGAACGATCCATAGAGCAAAGACAAATGGTAAGCCGCAGAAAGAATGCCAGAGCTCTCCAAGATCGTAGACAAAGGAGGCGGCACCAGCCTTGGCAGCCCTTAAAGCTCGGTCACCAATAAGCAGACCGGCCCCGCCAGAAGAAACAATCTCTTCTACGGAACATTCGGGCCGATAGAGATGCGGTTTGTCAAAACCGCAATATTCCCTTAACAGAATTTGTAATAGATGGACCGAAGTCGCAGACTCACCAGTTATGGCAATGGGGCTCTGGGCCAGCTCTGTCAGCGGGTGAGTCGAAAAAAGCAACACGCTCTTCACCGCACCAAGAGCACTGATGGAAAGATCGGGCAGCAACTGATAATCAGACCAGCGTTGACCGTATTCAAAGGAAGAGGCCGGGCAAAGATCGATTTCTCCCCGTGCCAGCATTGCGTTCAGTTCAGCAGGGGTTCCGGTGATGATGGAATCACCTTCGTCGGAAACACTGATATGATGAAAAAAGGGCACACAATTCAGATAGTCGATGTGACCGATTCGCAGGCTCATTGCGGCTCAACCATAAGCAGCGACTGAGCTTCATCTTCGAAAGTCCCCTGGAACCGTACCCTTTCTGCCTCTAAAAGCTGTCCGGATACTTGCAGGTACCGAGTGATGGCTTTGTTATAGTCAGCCAGGGCTGCGACCTGGTCAGTGCGGGCCTGAGCAAGGTCCTCTTCACCTTCTAAAACATCGCGAATCGTCGCCAGACCGACTTCCTGGCGTTTAAGCAAAATACGCAGCTTCTCTTCGGCAAAGACCTGGCCGCTGGTCGCCACTTCTATTTTTTGTTCATTGACTTTCAACAAGCGGATTGCGGCACGAACCTGAGTTCTTATTTCTTCCTGAAGTTGGGTAATTTCAGCTTGACGTCCCTTGATTTTCAGCAGGGTACGGCGATGCTCATACCGGGCAGTGCGATTACCGAGCGGGTAAGACAAACTCAAGCCGACCTGCCAGTTGGGATATTCACCGGCGCCGATATCGTCGAGGTCTTCACTGTAGTCAGCACCTAGTCCCTTGTGAGAGTAACTGGCAGTAAAATCGAGGCCCGGCAAAAGATCATTGCGAGCCAGGTAATTTTCCAGATCAAGACGCTCTAGTTGGCGAATTCGTCTTTGCAGGTCAGGACGTTTTCTCAAAGCTTGTTGCAGGCCCTGCTCCTCATCAACTGAAAGCACGGGTTTACCAAGACTCTCATCAGCAATGATCAACGTCTTACGGCTACTTACAAGCAAAGCCAAACGATCAAGACCGTCTTTATATTCCCTGTCCGCATCGAGATGCAGCCTCTGCCGCTCTTTCAGGCCGAATTCCGCCTCAAGAATATCGACAGGGGGCAAAACCCCCGCACGAACGCGAGCGGATGCTTCTTTGAGAATCTTCTGTGCCAGAGATACGGAGATTTCCCGGAAGCGAAGATTATCCCGGAGCCGAAGTACTTCGTAATAAGCATCGCGAACTTCGGCCAATAGCGTAAAAGCTACCTCCCGTAAATCCTGGATCGCTACCTGTCTGTCATTAACAGCAAACAGGATGTCCTGTTCGGCTACCGAACGGCCAAACCCTTTGAGCAGCGGCTGGGTTAATTGCAGGGCCAACTCACTGTCGTAAACCGGATCAACCCCTGGTGCCGGGTCTTCTTCGTTGCGCTGATTATCAAAGCCAAGTATCAGCTCACCGCCGGTAGGAAGCTGCTGCTCCAAGGAAAAATCCAGGCGATAAAATTGCCTGCGATTGTCCGCCTCGAAAAATTGTTGATTAATTTGTTGTTCCGATTCTCCGGCAGCAAGATCGAGCAACAATTGGGGATCGTACAGACCGTATTCCCTTTTGACCGCCGACTGACTGGCACGGGTATCAAATTGTTCAGCACGCAGATTAAGATTGTTTTCAAAGGCCAGACGAATTACCTGGGGCAAGGTCAGGGCGGTATTGATTTCACGCGATTCCGACAATGCTGAGTCATCGGCAACAACCGACAACGGCATAAAAAGCAAAACCAGCACAACCAAAATAATTTTGAAGTACACAACCATGAAAGATGCCCACCCCGAAAGTTTTCGTGAAAGCGCTTATAAAGGAAGGGGGCCGGGCCAGCGCCCGGCCCCCTTCAGCCTGCAATTAAAACGGGAAGTCTCCCGCTTGTTTCAATGAATTAACTTCAGCAATCCCCTGTTAAAGGATTAATTTTTCAAGAAAGGACGTATCAAAGGTTCCTTCGCGGAACTCTTTGTTCCCCATAATACGCTGATGAAGCATGATGGTCGTACGAATACCACCGACAATATATTCGCCCAAAGCCCGTTCCATGCGCCTTACAGCTTCCTCTCGACTGTCGGCATGAACAATTAGCTTGGCTACCATGGAATCGTAATGGGGCAAAACGGTATATTGATCGTACACAGCGCTATCAACCCGTACACCCAAACCACCGGGCGGATGATAACCATCGATCTTGCCAGGAGACGGGGTGAACTTGAAAGGGTGTTCTGCGTTGATACGGCATTCAATGGAATGCCCGGAGATCTTGATATCCGACTGTTTATAGCGTAATTTCAAGCCGGCTGCAGAACGGATCTGTTCACGGATGATATCGACACCGGTGACCATCTCGGTAACCGGATGCTCAACCTGAACCCGCGTATTCATCTCCATGAAATAGAAATTGTGATCTGCATCGAGCAGGAACTCCATTGTTCCCACACTGGAATAGCCGACAGCTTTTGCGGCGGCTACTGCGCAATCGCCCATTTTTTTACGCAATTCGGGCGACAATACCGGGCACGGAGCCTCTTCCAGAAGTTTTTGATGCCGGCGCTGGATTGAGCAATCCCGTTCTCCAAGGTGAATAACGTTCCCGTGCTTATCGGCCAGGATCTGAACTTCCACATGCCGAGGATCCACGCAGTACTTCTCCATGTAAACCTCGGGATTTCCGAAACCTGCCTGAGCTTCAGAACGGGCCGCGGCAAAGGCGTTGGGCAATGACGCCGGGGAATGAACTATTTTCATCCCCCTTCCGCCACCGCCGGCGGTCGCCTTGATGATGACCGGATAGCCGATATCCGCAGCAATTTCCTTGGCTTTTTCGATATTTTCTACCGCATCCTTGGTCCCCGGCAGAATCGGTACGCCCGCTTTGGTAACGGTCTGACGGGCCGTAATTTTATCCCCCATCAGGCGCATATTCTCAGGGCTTGGACCGATAAAAGTGATACCGCAATTAGCACAAATCTCGGCAAACTCGGCATTTTCAGCGAGAAATCCGTAACCTGGATGAATGGCATCGGCATCGGTGACTTCCGCGGCACTGATAATCGCCTGAATATTGAGGTAGCTTTCCAAACTGGAAGCCGGGCCAATGCAAATACTTTCATCAGCCAATTTGACGTGCAGCGATTCACTGTCTACATCCGAATGGACGGCAACCGTTTTGATGCCCAGTTCTTTACAGGCACGGATGATACGCAGGGCGATCTCACCCCGATTGGCAATCAGAATCTTATGAAACATAAAGCTGTCTTCTCCGAAAAATCAGTCGCCTGGCTCTCGGGGAGCCTACAAACGGCAACTTCATGCCTGAAAGCTGGCTATTAAAGGGGTTCGACCAGGAACAGCGGATCGCCATATTCGACGGGTTCGGCATTCTCCTTGAGAATTTTTACCACCTTGCACTTGTATTCGGCTTCGATCTCGTTCATCAATTTCATCGCTTCGACGATACAGAGTGTTTGCCCCTTTTCAACAACGGAACCAACCTCGACATAGGCGTCTGATTCGGGCGAAGGAGACCGGTAGAAGGTGCCGACAATCGGCGAGGTAACCTCTTCAAGACCGTCCTCAACAGCTGCAGCCTCGGCCGGTGCCTCCGGTGCAGCAGCCGGAGCAACTGGAGAAGTCGCGACTGCAGGTGCTGCAACCGGCATCGGGGTCATCGGCATGCTCGTTGTCACCACTTCGGAACCGCGGCGAATAACCAGTTTTTCGCCATCGGATTCCAGCTCAAATTCGGTGATGTCGGTTTGGGTGACCATTCTAATCAATGATTTGATATTCTTGATATCCATTAAGTTTCACTCCTTGCCACAATAAAAATCGGACCAAACAAGTCCTGTCCTGCTGCGAACACCAACAGGATCTCTATGTATCCATCATCCGGGCAACAGTCTGAATTCCTTTGGCAGGCGGGTTATCCGCCGATAGCCATCAGCTGTTACATAAACCATATCTTCAATCCGCACTCCACCGAGATCGGGAATATAAATACCCGGTTCGATGGTAATCACCATGCCCTCTTCCGCCAGCACTTCAGACTGAGCAGAAACAGCCGGATGTTCGTGAACCTCCAGCCCGACACCATGCCCGAGACTATGGCCGAAATACTCGCCGTAGCCCTGCTCTGCGATATATCCCCGGGCAATACCGTCGATGTCCTTTAAAGGGACACCTGGCTTTACCGCATCCATGGCTCGGTCATGGGCCTCGAGCACAACATCAAAAATCTGCTTTTGTTTACTCGAAACAGCCCCGACAGCAACAGTTACCGTCTCATCCGAATGGTAACCCTGCCAGCGAGCACCAAAATCGATGGTTACCAGATCACCCTCTGCAATCACTTTATCGGAAGCGACGCCGTGAGGCAATGCACCACGCAGCCCAGAAGCCACAATGGTGTCAAAGGACTTTTCTTCGGCACCGAGCCGGCGCATGGAAAATTCCAGTTCCAGGGCAATATCCCGCTCCCGGGTTCCTGGGCGGATGAGAGGCAAAATCCCCTCGAAAGCCTCCGCCGCAATCGCAGATGCCCGTTCTAGGTAGATTAACTCATTCTTGTCTTTGGTCCATCGCAAGGATCGCAGACGTTCGGACTCCGGCTGCCAATGGCAATCAGCGTGGCTTTGTTTGCGCAATCGCTCAACCATGGCATAGGGCAAGCTGTCTGCTTCAAAACCGATTCGCTGAAGACCTTGCTTTTTAATTTGCTCGAGAATACCGTCGAGTTGTACCTGGTACTCGCAGATGCATTGGGCGTTTACTTCCTGGCGGGCCTGAGTCGTATAGCGGGAATCGGTTAAAAAGGTCGATCCATTTCGGCTGACCAACAGGGCCCCGGCACTACCGGAAAAACCGCTAAAATAGCGCAGATTCGCCTTATCCAGAAAAAGAAAACCTTCCAGGTCGGCGTCATCGAGCAGCTTATATACCCTGTGGGCCCTGTCTTGAATCATCGCCATTTAATTCGCCATCACCGGGCCAGATGCATCACTAATCCACGCAGAGCCAGCTGATAACTGGCTACTCCGAAGCCACAAATCTGACCAACGGCTACAGGACTTATATAAGAGTGATGACGAAAGGCTTCACGGGCATGAACATTAGACAGATGAACCTCTACTGCAGGAATGCCTACTCCCGCCAGGGCATCACGCAGGGCAACACTGGTATGAGTCAGCCCCCCGGGATTGATGAGGATCCCACAAACACCCTGCTCACGAGCAGCATGAATCCGGTCGATAAGCTCCCCTTCGTGGTTCGATTGAAAGGTATCTAATGCAACGCCCAATTCTTTAGCCAACACGCTCAGGCTGTTGTTCACATCCTGCAACGTTTCGCTACCGTAGATCTCGGGTTCACGGGTTCCTAACAAATTAAGATTGGGACCGTGCAAAACAAGAATCAATGCCCCCGCGCCTTTCATTGCAATTCCTCCAGCAGGCGAAACTGTTCCCGGGAAAGAAGGTAGCGAGCTTTTCCGTAATTGCCGTTACAAGCCATGGTCAAGATGACGAAGTAATCCTCGTTCAACGCCCGGATAATCACCTGGAAACGCTCTGTACGTACGGTCACTTCCTCGATCTCGCCGGAATTAAGAATAGCCAGGGTGTCCTTCATCTCTTTCAGGACATGGGCATATTCGACGGCAAAGGGATTGAGATCCCCGGTATCGCAGGGCTGGTCGTACTGCTCTACCGCCAGGCCGTCATACCCCATAAGCACGGCGCTATAGCCATCGGATTCTTCAACGATGTCCTGCAAAATCTTTTTGAACATGTTCCCTCCGTAGGCGTATAGCAGTCAGCCAGCGCTGCAATGTGGCCAGCGGTTCTGACTCGGTTTCGGTTTCGGCTGCGATTGCGGCAAGGGACTCCTGTTCGGCAGCCTCCTCAACCTGAGAATCATCAGACAAACGACCTTCCAGCTCAACTAACTTGACCCGAGCCTGAGCATTATCAGGATCGGCCTGAAGAATATCTCGATAAACTTGACAAGCCTGAGTCAACAAGCCTTGCTTGACGAAAAGTTCCGCAATCGTGGTAGTGGCTATGGGGGCGTCGGCGGGTTGGACATCATCAGTCCTGGGAACAACGGATTCAGGCTCAGGGTCGGCTTTAATTGTGCTGGAAAGCTGATTCAGCATGTGCTGAATAGAACTATTGTCCGGGTGGATTTGCTCAGCCCTCTCTAAAACCTGGCGAGCTATATCGGGCTGCCCCTTTTGAGAATAAATAGCAGCCAACCCCTTAAAGGCCGCTATACTTTCGCCGTCCAGAGTCAAGGCTTTGTTAAAACAACCGAGTGCCTCGCTGTTCTCCCCGCGGGCCATCAATATCTGCCCTAGAACTACGTGCCCGGGACTGAACCAGGGAAGTCCCTCAATCCCCTTGCGGGCGACATCCAGAGCCTCATCCAACCTGCCGACCTGACGGTAGGCATCACTAAGTGACACGAAAATGGTTGAGTGGGGGTCTTTCGCCAGAATATCCACATAACCAGCGATCTTGGCCTGCAGAGCAGCTTCTGAATTGTTTGCCATAGCATCACCCTCGGGATATGCCAGCCTTCAGCGTATCAGTCAGCAGAGCTTCGAGTCCGGGTACTTCCTGAATAAGACAATCACCTATCCCACGATTGAGCACTAAACGCAAGACCCCCTCTGAGACCTTTTTGTCCCGTTGCATCGCTTGGATATAATCAGCAACAGAATAGGCGGGGGGATCAACGGGCAAGCCGAAAGAAATTAACAATTCTTTGATGGCCGTTACATCCTGTGGGCTGCAAAGGTCGAGCCGGCTGGAGATTTCGGCAGCGACAACCATACCGATTGCAACAGCTTCGCCATGCCGGTAAGCTCCATATCCCGCCAGAGCTTCAACCGCATGGCCGAAAGTGTGGCCGAAGTTAAGAATTGCCCTAAAAGAGCTCTCTTTTTCGTCAATTTCTACAACATTTGCCTTAATTTGGCAAGATTTCTTTACTACACGAATCAGCGATTCAGGGTCCTGTTGACACAATGCTTCCCGTTGCTCGGATAAAATATTAAAGAAATCCTGGTCGCAGATAACACCATACTTGACGACTTCAGCCATTCCTGCAGCAAACTCCCTGCTGGGCAAGGTTGTCAGGGTAGCTACGTCGATATGCACATGGCGAGGCTGATAAAAGGCGCCGATAAGGTTTTTGCCGAGAGGATGGTTAACCGCTGTCTTACCCCCGACAGAACTGTCCACTTGCGAGAGCAGTGTTGTCGGCACCTGGGCGAAAGCAATGCCTCGTAAAAATATCGCGGCGGCAAAACCGACCATATCACCGATCACCCCGCCACCCAGAGCGACCAATCCGGAAGAACGGTCAAACCCTTGTTCGATTAGTTGGTCAAATATCTTTTGCAGGGTGACAAAGTTTTTGTGTTCTTCGCCATCGGGCAGAAGGATGGTGGTTACAGCAAACCCCTTATCAATCAGTGCCAGCTGGACAATCTCACCGTAGTGATCGGCGATAGCCGGGTTGGTGACAATGGCCACTTTTTTTGGGAATTCCACGGCCTGCAGTGCTTCCCCGAGACGATCAAGAATACCGTGACCGATCCAGATGGGATAAGCCCGGTCGTCCAGCCCAACCACCAAACGTTCTAACATGCTCGCCATCAGTCTTTCACTCTCACCATAATTTCACGAACCACATCATCAACCTTTCGGCCATCCGTATCGATGATAAGATCGGCCTGTTCGTAAAGGGGAATGCGCTGTTGCAAAAGATTCATAATATCGACTTCAGACCGATCGGAACTCGCTAACGGGCGTCCACTCGAACCGGCAAGCCGCTCTCGAAGGGTTCCCCAATTGGCCCTAAGATAGATTACACGGCCAAGACACCGCATAATCTTCCAGTTTTCCGGGCAACCAACGATTCCCCCACCGGTTGCAAGAACAATCGGGGCAGCATCGCTTAGGGAACGCAGCGCTTCTGTTTCGTATTTGCGGAAGGCGGCCTCGCCCTCTTCGGCAAAAATGGCGGAAATAGTCCGACCCTTCTGTTGGACGATCAAAGCATCGAGATCGATCAGCGGCATATCTGACAATTTCGCCAAAGCACGGCCGACGGTGCTTTTACCAGCTCCCATAAAGCCAACAAGCACAATGGCCTTTTCAGAAGTCTTGCACATATTGCTGATAGGCTTCCAGGTTTTGACGGATCTCTTCCATGGCATCACCGCCGAATTTCTGCAGCATCGCTGAAGCCACTTCGATGGCTACCACCGCTTCTGCAACGATAGCAGCTGCCGGTACGGCACACACATCCGATCTTTCGACCACGGCCGCGAAAGGCTCCTTGGTATGAAGGTCAATGGTCTGCAATGGCTGATACAGGGTCGGAATCGGTTTCATTGCCCCGCGGACCACCAGAGGCTCGCCATTGGTCATCCCCCCCTCAAGGCCTCCGGCACGATTGGTCCGCCGACGAATCTGTTCACCCTGCTGGATAATTTCGTCATGAACCTGACTGCCGGGACGGCGAGCGGCCTCAAAACCAAGACCTATCTCAACCCCCTTGAAGGCCTGAATGCTCATCAGCGCCCCTGCCAATCGACCATCGAGGCGTTTATCCCAATGGACATGAGAGCCCAATCCTACAGGCAGACCCAGCACAGCGACTTCAACAACCCCGCCCAGGGAGTCACCGGCAGCCTTGGCCTTATCAATAGTATCCATCATAGCTTGTTCGGCAGTGGCGCAATAGGTGCGGCAAGGCGAAACTTCGCTACGCTCAAAACGTTCGCGGTAATCGTCGATTTGCGCTTCGGCACAGACACCGCCGATCTCGGTCACATAACCAAGGACTTCAATGCCCAAAGAACGTAGGAAGGTGGCACACAAAGCACCAACGGCCACTCGAGCTGCAGTCTCTCGGGCACTCGAGCGTTCAAGAATATTCCGGGCATCGTCCTGGCGGTATTTAATCACACCACTGAGGTCGGCATGGCCCGGCCGCGGATGAGTTATGGCGATATCCTGCTGACGATCTTCAGCCTCGGAAGACATCGCTTTTTGCCAATTTTCCCAGTCTCGGTTCTGAATCGAAAGGGTTATGGGGGAGCCGAGGGTTTTTCCCCAACGCACGCCAGACATAAATTTAACCTGATCACGCTCGATCTTCATGCGACCGCCCCGGCCGTAACCTTCCTGCCGTCTCGCCAAAGACCGGTTTATATCATCAGCACTTAATTCAAGGTTGGCCGGCAGCCCTTCAACAATAGCTGTCAAACCAGGTCCATGGGACTCCCCCGCTGTCAGATAACGCAATTCCATGATACTGCTCTGCCTTTCACCGTAAAAACTTGAAAAAAAGGACAGGTGGGCACCTGTCCTTTTATAAATTCCGAAAATAATAAATGAGTTGAAACTGTTTTGCTAGTCCAAAATACGCGGAGTGATAAAGATTAACAATTCACGGCGGTCAGTACTATCCAGCTGACTTTTAAATAGGTTGCCAAGAAAAGGAATGTGCTGGAGCCAGGGAACACCGCTATCACTGGTCTGCGCTTCTTCTATAAAAATCCCGCCAATGACGGTTGTTTCACCATCACGGACCAACGCCGTAGTCTCAGCCTGTTTGGTCGAAATGGCAAGCACCCCATTTTCCAAAAGCGGTGCATCATTTTTGGCCTCAATTTCCAGAAAAATAGAACCGTCCGCATTAATTTCAGGGGTGACCTTAAGACTCAACTCAGCTTTTTTAAATTCAGTCTTGGTCCCCTGCTCACTAACAGTAGTATAAGGAATTTCACGGCCTTGAGAGATTTCCGCTTCTTCGCCATTCAGGGTAGTGATCCTTGGCGAGGAAATGATTCGCCCCAGGTTGGCCTTCTCCAGCGCGGAAATGCGCAAGTCAAGTACAAGTTTATCTAGACCGACCCGGCCGAAAGTAAAATCGGAGGCAAAACCGGAGGAAAGTCCAGCTGCAACATTTGACGGGAAAAGGGCAAAATCACCGCCGAGACCAGCGGTACCGGCTACACCAGCGGTTCCGGTGGGGTCATCATCGTAGGTCACACCCCAGTTTACGCCTAACTCGCGGGAGAAAGTCGATTCCGCCTCAACGATACGAGCCTCAATCAAAACCTGCCGTTCCGGCGTATCAAGGAGAGCAACCAGGCTTTTAATACTGGCTACAGCAGAGGGAATATCGGTGACAATAAGTTTTTTGTCCCGAACATCTTCAATAATGCTGCCTCTTTCAGTCAACCGCTTCTTACTCTTGGAAGCAACCGATCCAACATCGGTATAGTTTACAGTGATTACCTCACTAACCAGGTCTTCCATTTTTTCTAAAGCGCGACTAGCCGCAAACTCCTCTTGCTTCATTTTGCGGATTTGGTCCTTAGGCAAAATGCGCACTATATTGCCATCCCGCAGCATACCCAGTTCTTTGATCTCCATGACCAAATCCAGAGCCTGGTCCCAAGGGACATCAACAAGCCGCAAAGTGATGGTTCCTTTTACATCATCGCTGGCGATAATGTTGAGATCGCTGACCTCTGCTATCAATTGCAAAATATTACGAATTTCAGCATCATCGAAAACAAGGGAGATTTTCTGCCCTTTAAAGGCGGTTGCCCGATTTTCTCCTTCAGAAACAATAGTCCCAGCAACCGGCGAAAAAGGAGCTATTTCATCTGCCGTAACAGTTGTGCCGTCCGGTTTGAATTGAATGTCCTTGAGCGGTACAGGACCGCGAACAGGTGCGGCTACAGGAACCTTTTTAGTACCGACGGAGGCCGGGGCAACTTCTGCAAAGGGCCCATCATCAACAATAAATAATACCTGTGAGCCTTGTTTTTCCAATCGATAGGGAACGGGACCTTTTAATTCGACAGCAAAGCGCACATCCTGAATACCGTTAGCAAACACGGTATAGGGAGTAACCAGCCTAATGGCGCTGGGAAAGCCCGATGGATCAACAACCCGCCTTAAGGCCCGGCTGATGGCCGCGTTTTCAATACCGAACCGCACTATGTCGCCTTCGATAACCGGCTCAACAAGTGTGGCCGGATCGGAAAGTTGCAGAGTCAATACAGACTGACCACCTTCAGCCTTAAAATCAATGGCATTAACAGTAACCGGAGCGCTTTCTTGAGAAGATGGGGTCACCTGGCCTACGACTGGCTTTTGATCCCAGACAACCTGAATCGCCTGCCCCGTGGATGACACACTGTAATCGGGCAAATCCTCACCGGCAGCATCAAACACGAAACGGGACTTGGCAGGGTACTTACCGAGTCGCAACCCTTTGAAGGAACCACTTAACGAATAGGCTTTTTCTGCAACCCCCGGCTCGATATCGTAAAGGTCGACAACCAGGCGCGGTGGAGCACCGAGGCTAAAGTGGCGGTACTTACCGATAACTCCATCAGTCATCAACAACACCTGGCCATCGAGAATATCGACGGACTTAACCTGCGTTGCCGGCATGGCCACTTCTTCCACTGGCGGCTCGGCCTGAGCCACACGGACCTGATAAAACATGATCACCGTGGCTATCAGGCAAAGCAGACTAAAACCGTTGGCCAATCGCGCGCCCATCGGACTCCATGACATATGACGCATCTCACTATACTCCTTGCCGCTTAGGAAGTTGAATCTCCTGCACACTCGTACGGTGCTCGCCTGCGAAATTATAGAACCGTTCTTCCACTACAACTGCATCTTCCCGAATATCGATAACCATACCGGCATTCTTGCCGATTTTCACACCTCGTTTCAGTACATAAGATTTACCGCCTGGTGCCATCACCATGGCCATCGGCTCATTGCGGCCAACAATCACCCCGATTAGTCGAAACTGTCCGAGATCAAATTTCTGCAAAGGCGTCAGAGGCTGTCCGTTCTCAGAAAAAGTCTTTCGAATCTTTATCAAAGCCAAAAAAGGATCCCGCCGGCCAGCCGGTTCATAAACGTATTTTGGCTCAACCTTGTCAAACTCCGCAGGTTTTTCCTCCAAAGCCTTCTTCTTGGTCGTAACTTTTGTCTTGGTCTTTTGTGTTACTGCCATTTTTTGTTGCACAGCATCTTCGCCACACCCAGCCAGAGACAGACAGACGATCAGCAAATATGCTGCAAGGAGAGAAATACGCATCATCGTTTCTTCCTATTCTTCCTTTTGTTCTTGTCATTGGGTGCAGTCCCACCTTCCACAAATCTAAAGGTGGTTGCCAAGCACTCTATAGACAGGAGGTTTCTACCACCACTCATCTTGGGACTATCCATCTTGAGATTGTTGATATTGACAATTCGTGCCATGTTGCTCACGTCATATGTAAACATGGCAACCTCATGATACGAACCGACCAACTTCAGGCTGACAGGAACTTCGGCATAAAAACCCTGGGGTATTTCGTTATCCGGCTTGAAGCGCAGCACATCAAGACCATTATCTTTTGCCAGTGAGGCAATATTGGTTAGCAATGTAGGTATTTCTTGTTTGTTCGGCAACTCTGCCAAAGCATGATCCAGCTTGCGCTTCATACTTTCATATTCACTCTTAAACTTCGGCAGATTATTGGCGATACGCCTATCTTCCTGCAACTTAGCTAAACGGGCTTCTTTTTGCTGTTCAAGCCTGACATATTCCTTGTGCTTCTCAAGATACACAAGGTAGACAAAACCGGCAAAAATTAATGCTACCACTCCTGCCAACAGCAACAGCCGCTGATATAGAGGCCAGTTGAAAATTTTTTCGATACTGGGATGCATATTGATCAACCCTTTATATAGCTATTTAGCTTTTGGTCCAGTGGGCGTTTCAGCAAAGCAGGAAAGTTCAAACTTCTGCAATTTCATCCCGCCTTCTTCGGTCTGTTCGGTAACTTTCAACGCAACATTACGATAATAGGGTGACGCCTCCAATTCGCGCATAAAGCGGGCCACAGTTGCTTCGTTCAACCCAACACCTTTGATCGATACCGTTCCCTTCGATTCTTTAAAGGAAGATATCCACAACTTGTCAGGCAACACCCGGCTCAATTCATCGAGCAGATGTACAGGACCGGTTTTCTTTTCCTTCAGCTTCGCCAAAACATCAAGCTTGCCCTGAAACTCTTTTTGCAACTCCTTGAAATGAGCCACCTCGCCAAGGGTCTTCTTTAAGCGATTGATCTCTTTTTGAATTTCAGCCAGTTCCTTTTTTTCTGAGGAAATCTTGACCGCAACCGAAGTATAGAGACCGCCACAGACTAAAAAGGTTACAGCCAGAGCCAATATCAGGACGATCAACTGGCCCTGCAACCGGGCTTTTTTCTGAGCAGCTCTGACTGGTAGCAGATTGATCCGAATCATTTGTCGCCCAACCTCCTCATGGCAAGCCCAACCCCAACAGCAAAGAGGGGGCCAACAGCCTGCACATATGCAGGATCAAAAAGGTCCTCATCCACCTCGATGCGACGGAATGGATCTAAAATCTCAACAGGAACTCCGAGCCGCTGTTCAAAGGCTTTATCTATGCCGGAGGTCTTCGAAACGCCGCCGCTGATATAGAGCCTCGTCACCTTGTCATCAGTCGATGTTGCGGAGAAATAATCCAGAGAACGCTGTATTTCTTGCGCGAGCGTATCGGCAGCCTCACTCATGACTTCCGCCAAAACAGCGGCATCAATTTCTCCAACCTCGCCCCCAAGTTTTGCCTGTTCCGCCTCTTCACTATTGATTCCAAGGCGCTTCTGAATTTCCTCATTGAACATATTACCCCCGGTCTGCAAGTCCCGGGTAAAGACGGAAACTCCTTCTTTGAGGACATTCACATTCATGGTGCTGGCACCGATATTGATCAATGCCACAATTTCCCCTTCTTCCACATCATAATTTGCCTGAAAGGCATTTTCGATGGCGAAAGAATCGATATCCAGCACAACCGGGTTCAGACCGCATTCGTGAAACACAGTCAAACCTTCATTGACAAAGTCTTTTTTGGCTGCCACCAAAATCACACTCATTTGGGCAGGGTCTTTGGGGTCGGGACCGGAAATTTGAAAATCAAGATTTACTTCGGAAATTTCGAAAGGGATGAACTGCTCGGCCTCCCATTCAATGGAAGCCTCAACCTCCTCTTCAGTCATAGCCGGCATGGAGATCTTCCGAATAATGACCGAATGTCCGGATACAGAAGCGGCGACATTTTTTGTCTTGACCTTCTGGTTTTCAACCAGATTCCGAATACTATCGACCACGGCAACGGAATCCATAACCGTGTTATCGACAATGGCCTCGGGTGGCAACTGGGCAATCCCGAGATTCAACAACTGGTAACCGCCCTTAACAGCTTTAAGCTGTACCAGCTTAACGGAACTGGACCCGACATCGATACCAACGATATCTTTTTTTATTCCAAATAGCCCCTGTATCATCAATAAAGACCCCATCTAGAATGGATGCTATGCATGTGTCCTGGACTGTAGTCTATCGAAACACATGACTCGAGCTCTTATTTCTAGCAAAGTATATGCCAGCCACCTTTTAAGGTTAACTATCAATATCAAAAACTAATACTGGTAAAAATTTGATTTTTCAAAAATTAAAGAATGGGAAGATTTCTCTAAAACACTAGATGAGATTCACAACCACTCACAACAGCCATCAAACAGACAATTACCAACGCGAACAATATCAAATAATTGCAGCTTAGCCAATTATAGGGAAAAGAAAAACGCTGTCAATAAAATTAAAATATTTCAAGCACAGCAATTAAAGCAATATAGCTAAACTTCTGACCGCTATCGGATAACAGATTATCTACCAATCCAACAGATGACCACTCTCCTCAACAATCAAAACCAGAAACGTCTACCGTTGACATAGGCCAAGGTACCAAACAATCAATTGCTGGCCCCACAACAGATAAACCAAGCCCCCCAAAGCTAAAAATGGCCCGAAAGGAATAGCGAGCTTGCCATCCGCCCTTTTGAGCCACATCAGGGGCACACCGACCAGTGACCCAGCCAAAGAACCAAAAAAGATCACAGGCAACACAGCTTTCCAACCCAGAAAAGCCCCCATCATTGCCAACAGCTTGATATCACCACCACCCATACCTTCTTTTCCGGTCAAACGATGATAGATTTCAGCTACCAGCCACAGGCTCCCCCCCCCCAGCAAAAGACCCAGCAGGGAGTCGTACCAAGAGAGCCAGGGAATCAAGAATACTGTCAGAAAACCGACTATGATGCCAGGCAGGCTGATAACATCAGGGATGATCTGATAGTCAATATCGATAAAAGTAATGACAATCAGCGTCGCCACAAACAGCCAATAGACGGGAGTGGCCCAACTGACACCGAAGGAGTGGAACACCAACAGAAAAAGGAATCCCGTAAGGGCCTCAACCAAAGGATACCTAAAAGAGATCCGGGTTTTACAGGAGGCGCATCTGCCTTTGAGAAGCAGATAGCTGAGGATGGGGATATTTAAATACCACGGGAGCTTAAAACCGCAATTAGGGCAGCATGACGCCGGACACACAATGGACAACCCAAGCGGAATACGATGTATACAGACATTCAGAAAAGATCCAATCACGAGACCCATTACCAGGGCCGCCACAACAAACTGCATTTCTCCCAAATTCATCAAATCTTTCTCCGCGGATTTTCGGGACGCTTCAGGTACAGTACCGGTGGTTCATACCTTAAAAAGAAATCGTTTTCGAAAGTTGGCAAAGCCTCTAAATAGGCGGGAACCAGCGCGTCCAAACTCATGGCCTCGCGTCCATTCTCCTCCTTGAATTTCGCCAGGAGACTTTGTACTTCCAAAGCTTTATCAAAGTCGCGCAAACTGCTGCGATACTGCTCTCGCATGATCTCGTCCTGCTCCACGTTCAACATGGTCTGGATCATACTTCGTCCCACCTGCAGATTTCCTTCCTGGGCCATCAACTTGCCCGCCAGACGACCATACCATGTAGGCGCCCCAGGCTTCTTTGCTAATTCAAAGTAAACTGCAGCGGCCTTTTGCGGCTGATCGAGGTAAAAATAGTAATTAAACCCTTGAAAAAATGGAAAATATAGCCGGTCAGGCAGATTAGTAATCGCTCGATCGAGGATATCGTTGGCTCTCAGAGCATACTCGGGAGAAAGGGGGGCCAAAAAGGATTGACAGTAGATATAAGCATCTCCGAACTTCGGATAAAGTTCCGTCATCACCTCAAAGTTCTGGGCCATGGGTTCGGCAAAGCGGATTTTATCCTGCTGCCCACGACTTGTTCCGGAAAAGATCGCAACCTTGACGAACAGCCCAAAACTGGCCATATGACTGGCGTAACCGGTGGCGATTCGCAACAGCGGCGCCGGCATGGAAGGCGAGAGGTAATAATCCGCCCATTCCGCCTTTTTCCCCTGAGCATTCCAGACAACCAGATACAAAAACACAAGCAATAAAACAGCGGCGCGTTTAAGCATGAGGACAGAGATGCGTTTCATTTCAAATCCCGTCGCCCGTAAACGGAGGAGGCAAAAATCAATACGAGAGCGCTGTAAACGAGAACATAAATAAGATTAAAGGCAAGGACTGAGGTTTCGGGCCAATGCCCCGAAGCCGCGATCATATCTTTATAATCGAACCGTGACATGTTTGGAAACACCAGAGTCAGGCCCGTAAGCAACTGACGTACGAAGGTACTTCCTTCGCGCAACGTTTCAAGCGCCACAGGGATGCCGTTGGAAATAAAGTAGTAAGCCAGAGTCATCAAGAGAACTGTAAAGTTCCCGCGAATAAGCCCCGAGAACAACACCACCACCGACAGAGTCATGGCCTCAATACTCAGAACCCCACCCCAGGAAAGCAGATAACTTCCCAGATTCAATTGGCTGAAATAACTGTCTCCCACCCAGGTTTTAATCAGAAACAAGACGCCATAACCGATGGACCCCAGAAGAAGATTCAACAACAGCAACAAGGCAAAAAGGCCGCAAAAGACCCCCAGCACATATTCGGTGCGGGATACCGGGCGCGCCAGCAGCGTATGGATGACCCGGCGATCCTCTCCCCAACTCATGACCCCGACGGCGTGGAACAGGAGATATACCATCCCGGCGCACCAACCGATCGACACCACAAAATCGGAGGACACCAAACCAATATCCCGCGGCACGAAAGCAAAAAAGAAAAGCCCGCTGATCTCGACGCCCAGAGCCATGACGACCAGGCCCAAAAGAGCATTGCGCCGCAATCCGTCCACGATGACCAGACGTGCCAAAGCCTGAATCCGCAAAAGAGAGACGATCATACCTGTTCCACTCCAATAGACCGTAAAAATCCGCTAGTGATATCCGGAGTCCCGTATAGACTGGTCAATTCCCCCGGGGTACCTTCGAATCTTTTTTCCCCCTCATGGAGAATAAGTAGCCGATCTGCCAGACGATCAACATCCTCCAGGATATGACTGCAAAACAAAATGGTTTTACCCTGGGATTTCAAGGACTGAATAAGTTCGCCGATATGGGCGCGCCCGATGGGATCCAGGCCGCTCATCGGCTCATCCAGAATCAGTAATTCGGGATCATGAACCAGGGCCAGAACAAAACTGGCCCTTTGCTGCATCCCTTTTGAATAGGACCGCAAGGGCCGCTTTCGCGCTTCCCATAGTTCCAGATCACGCATCCAGCGTTCCGATTGCCGGGAGAGTGTATCCTTCGAAAGACCGTGGGTTGCACCAACGTATTTCAGCATATCCAAAAGGGTTAAGCTGGCGGGGAAACTGGCGATCTCAGGCAAATACCCGATAGCATTGCGGAGGGAGCTCTCTGCGGGGGACCGGCCCCGAATCCGAATATTCCCTGAATCGGGGCGTATAAAATCCATCATCAGGCGGATTGAGGTGCTCTTTCCCGCTCCGTTGGCACCGATCAATCCCAACGCGGTCCCCCGGGGCAAGTGAAAAGACACCCCCTTTAAGGCAACATTGCGAGCGGAACCCAGTTCCGCCGCATAGGTCTTGCAGACTTTGTCGAATTCAACCATAAATATAGACCCTCCCCAAACAGTGGCTCAGTATAACGCCAAAAAACCATGGGTAAAATAAAAAATGGAGGCACGGACAACCGTGCCTCCATTTTTTTGACGTTCAACCCAGCCACGGGCCAGGGTGCAAACCTTACTGAATGAGGTAAATGCCGCCACTGGGACCGGCGATGATAACGCCACCAGGAGCGAAGTCGTCGACATTGACTGTGGGAGCCGGCTCATCACCTGCGGCCACTAGGACACCGATGTTGGCGCCAGCACGGTCACCGTAGATATTGGTGGTGGCATCGTCGGTGCCGTAGTAGGTGTCGCCCTGAAGGTGCTTGGCAATACAGGTAAAGGAAGCGCCCGTGGCATCGGTGGATGCTACGGCACCAACACCGCTACTGATCGGCACCTGGACATCCTGGGCGTTACCACCATTGTCGTTACCAGTGAGCAGGTCGGTCACAGCGTTACCGCCAGTCAGCAGGGCGCCCAGACCGGTACCACCGGCACCAGCACCGATTGCAGCTTCTTCGGAGAGGGCAAAGGAACGCCAGTCGGCGAAGAAGGCCGCTTCGGAAGTAGCGATACTGCGCACGTCGGCAATGGAAGCGGAGTTAAAACCCCGGGTCCGGTAAGCGGCAAACTGAGGGATGGCGATAGCGGCCAGAATACCGATGATGGCGACAACGATCAACAGTTCGATCAGGGTAAAACCCTTTTGGGACTTTCTCAATTTGTTCAGCATGATTTTGATCTCCTTTTGTGAGGTGAGAGTAAAGGCCCCGAAAAGCCAGCAGTAAACAATCTTTGAAACGTGACGACAATCTACATTAGCAACAACGATGCCAAAAACTATTTCCCTCTTATTACAACAACTTACCTGTAGCCAACTATTTTACAGCGCCTGAACATGACAATAAATGTCGTTTCTTTCTGTCAATTTTTGTCTCTAAAAAAGTCCCGGCGAAGGGAATCCATAGAAGGAAATTAATAACTCACTAAAACAGATTAAACGCTGGAAATTATAATTTCTCCCTTTGTAAATAGCAAGGGAAGAAACCTCGTTTTATAAATCCATTTACCGCTTCAAACGCCTCAATCATCATCACCCTCGCTGGCCATCCCGTATTTAGCCAACCGGTAGCGAATAGAACGGAAAGAGATGCAAAGCAGTTCGGCGGCTTTTTTTCGCACCCCACCAGAACGGTCCAAGGCCTTTAGCAGTATATCCTGCTCAATAGAGCCAAGGTAAGCGTCCAGGTCGAGGCCTTCTTCAGGCAACTCGTCCAGAACGGCGGCCCCATGTGAATTAGGGCTACCAACGTGTTGCGGCAGGCTGTCTTCAGCCAACTCTCCGTCGCAACCCAGCACCACGCAACGCTCGATGGTGTTTTCCAACTCACGAATATTGCCGGGCCAGTGATAGTCGAGAAGGCGACGCATAATCGATTCAGAGGCCCTTAGCTGTGCGTCGCCTGTCAATTTCTTTAAAAAATGCTCGACCAGCAGGGGAATATCCTCCTTGCGTTCTTTGAGAGCCGGAAGATCAACGTGGATAACATTCAGCCGATAATAGAGATCCTCTCGAAAAGTTTCCTCAGCCACCATGTTTTCCAGATCCTTGTTGGTCGCTGCCACCAGACGGACATCAACCTTGATATCCTTGGTGCCCCCAACCCGGCGGAATTCGTGTTCCTGCAATACACGCAGCAACTTGACCTGCATCATCGCCGGCAGTTCAGCGATTTCGTCAAGGAATACGGTCCCGCCATTAGCAACCTCAAACAGACCGGCTTTTTGGTGGGTCGCTCCCGTAAAGGCCCCCTTTTCGTGGCCGAAGAGTTCACTTTCCAGCAGATTTTCCGGAATGGCTCCGCAGTTAATGGGGACGAAGGGCTGATCTTTGCGACGACTGTTATAGTGAATCGCCTTAGCGACCAATTCCTTTCCAGTACCACTTTCCCCCGTTACCAAAACATTGGCTTTGCTGTCTGCCACTTTTTCAATGAAATGGTAGACCTTCTGCATAGCGCGACTTTTACCGATCAGATTAGCAAAGGAGTAACGCTGTCCAAGCTCTTTTTTTAGTTCCAGGTTCTCCCTGCGAAGCTCCTTGCGCTCCAGGGCGTTTTTCACAATCAGCCGAATTTCTTCATTATTAAATGGCTTGGTTATGTAGTCGTAGGCCCCCTTTTTCATAGCATCTACCGCCTGCTGTGCCGTTGAAAAAGCGGTAATCATGATGATTGCTGTATCGGGACAGGATTCGGTAATATAATCCAAAACACCAAACCCATCGAGACGGGGCATCTTAATATCACTGATGACAAGATCGTATTGGTGTTCCTTTAAACGGGCCACCGCCTGCGCCCCATCAAAGGCTGCATCGACCGCATACCCTTCGCGATGGAGCATGATACTGAGAAATTCGCGCATACTCTCTTCATCATCGACAACCAGTATATTGTATTTTTCTTGGCTCAAAATATCCCCTTTACCGAATCTCAGCCTCGTGCTGCCGTTATATTTCCCGCCTTATTAAGCTACAGCCGAAGTCGGCATATAGATAATAAAACGCTCGCCGCCGCCCTCCGCTTTGACCAGGTCCAATCGTCCCTGATGGGCCTCGACAATAGAATGAACCGTGGCTAGCCCCAATCCAGTGCCGCTATCCTTGGTGGTAAAAAACGGGTCAAAAACTTTATCCCGAATATCATCGGGAATTCCCGGCCCGGTGTCTTCAACATAAACCGAGGACAATTCAGCATCGAGACCACAGGATAATCGTCCTCCCTGCGCCATGGCTTCAGCACCGTTCAACAACAAGTTCCATAACGCCTGGCGAAGCTGCCCCCGGTCACAGCTCCATTCCAAAACAATGCTATCGTCTCGCTGCAAATCAATATCTTTGAAGCGCTCATCGGCGGCAACCATGGCTACCAACTCGTCAAGCAATTCCGAAACATTTACCGGCTCAAAACAAGGCGGGGCCGGGCGGGCAAAAACCAGAAAATCAGTTAGCAAGGCATTTAACCGCTCGGCTTCACGCACCACGATCCCCATCAGGCGCCGATCTTCCTTCTGCAACTTATCCCCTTCCATCAACAGTTGCACCGATCCACTTATCGATGCCAGGGGATTTCGAATTTCGTGAGCCATACCAGCCGCCAACTGGCCGACTGCAGCCAGACGATCAGCCCGCTTGAGTTGATTTTCCATCTCTTTGAGCCGGGACAGATCCTGAAATGTGATCAACAAACCTAAAGTTTCTTCAGACACATCTCTAACTGTAGAGGAGGAAAAACCAACCGGACGCCGGGCCCCTTGTTTATCGATCAGAGGCGTTTCGCCCCGGCCCACGGTTTTGAAATTGCCTCCCTCTAACACAACCATTTCGGGAAACAATTCAACGATAGGACGATTGTAAATCGATTCCAGGGGATAGCCGGTAATTGTCGTTGCACCAGCATTAAAGGATCGGATACGACCCGCATTGTTGATAATGATCAGGCCACTTGGAATATTCTCCAGAATAATCTGATTAAGGTTCTCCAGTTCCTCGAAGTCAATTTCCCGCTTTTTAAGGGCCAATTCACTATGGCGCAACCGTTCGGCCAGCAGACTGCTTAAAAAAGCAATTAGGTAGAAAACAATAACATTAATAAAAATATCGTAGAATATCGCACGACTGCTGACAGCAGTGGCAGGATAAGCTGGTAAAACCGGAAGCATCGAATAATACTGAAGATCGAGCAATCCTCCATACAAGATGGCGGCAGCCGATGCGGCCACAAACACTTCGCGGCGCGACAAAAAAATACTGACACTAAAAATTATGAAGATGTAGAGGAAAGAAAGATGGGAGGCAATTCCGCCGTCAAGAAAAATCAGGGCTGTGACAAACAGTAAATCCCAACAGACCTGACAGCGCAACAACAATTTGTTGCGCTGCCTGCGACTAAGTAAAGCCAGGAAGATCAACGACTGAACCAGGCAGACCGCAGCCAGCAAATAGAGCCAGTCAAGGGCCTGAGAGTTCCCGGCGACAGAACGAACCTGGTTAACGATTGTACCACTGAGAAAAAGGGAAATAACCAGCAGGCGAACAGCCAGGTACCAGTAGAGAAAACGAGGAGCCGTTTTATCCCAGGGAGTAAAAGATGGGTTACGTTCCATAAAAATTACCGGTCAACCGCCTCCTGCCGCACCGGCAAGTTTGAAAATCGGCAAATACATGGCAATTACCAGACCGCCTACGGTAGTACCGAGAAACAGCATGAGCATCGGTTCCATCATAGCCGTCAGATTGCCAACCGCATCATCAACTTCATCATCATAAAAATCAGCGATCTTGTTAAGCATGGTATCGATGGAGCCGGACTGTTCGCCGACGGCGATCATCTGGCAAACCATAGGTGGAAAGACCCCCGATTTTTCCAGCGGTTCAGCAATGGTCTTGCCTTCGCTGATACTTTGTTTGACCTTATAAATAGCTTTTTCTATGGTTCGATTACCGGCAGTCTTGGCAACGATCTCCAAACCATCGAGGATCGGCACCCCACTGGAGATCATGGTCCCCAGAGTGCGAGTAAACTTGGCTACAGCTACCTTTCGCAGCAGAATGCCAAAAACCGGCACTTTGAGCATTTTGTCGTCGATAAAGTCACGGCCCTTTTCCGTAGAATAGATCTTTTTAAGAGCGAAAATCATCACAATAATCGCCCCGATAATTACAAGGATATAGTCCCGGACAAAGTTGCTGATATTTATAACGATTTGAGTCGGTGCAGGCAGCGCACCACCGAAGTCGGCAAACATCTTTTCGAATGCCGGAATGACATACATTAGAATCACCGAAATAACCACCAGGGCGATACCAACAATGGTGGCCGGATAGGTCATGGCACTTTTGACCTTTTTTTTCAACTTCTGAGCTTTTTCCAGATAGGCTGCCAAACGGTTTAAAATGGTATCGAGAATACCACCCACTTCTCCGGCCGCAACCAGGTTAACAAACAAGTTATCAAAAGCCTTGGGGTGTTTTTTCAGCGCATCGGCAAAGGTTGAACCCGATTCGACACTCTCCTTGACTTGTACCAACATGTCTTTAAAAATCTTTTTTTCCTGCTGCTGCCCAAGGATATCGAGACACTGCACCAGCGGCAGCCCGGCATCGATCATGGTAGCGAACTGCCGGGTAAAGATGACCAGATCCTTGGTGGTTACCTTACCACCAAAACCGGGCAGCTTAATCTCCATGTCCAGGCCTTTACCCGCCTCTTTGATCTTACCGGGCATGAGCCCCTGACGCCGCAAAGCAGCCCCAACCGCCGCCTCATTTGGCGCTTCCATCTCACCTTTTTGAGTTTGGCCGGTACGGGTCCTGCCTTCCCAAGCGAACTTGGCCATCTGTCACCTCTTTTTCTTTAAATCAGTAATAAGTGACAAGTAATCAGTGATCAGCAAAAACAAAAAGTCACCCACCATGTTGGAACGGCTTTAAAACCATTTCCCATTACTTATTACTCGTCACTGTTTTCGCCAATTACCCGTCACGCGTTACGGATTATCACAGATATCTTTACCTCTGAACCGAAACCTGCCGTTTCAGTACAGAAGCAGGATTAGCAATCATTTGCTTTAATTCATCCACCTCCGGAGAACGTACCAAAGCATCTTCCAAGGAAATCAGTTTTTTATGATAAAGCATGAACAGTGATTGATTCAGAGTCTGCATTCCGAACTTTTCCTGCCCCATCTGCATCTGAGAATAGATCTGATGCACCTTGTCATCGCGAATAAGAGCTCGTATCGCCATGTTGGGAACCATTACCTCCAGGCCCAGCACCCTTCCCTTCCCCTGGGCTTTTGGAATCAAGGTTTGAGACAACACCCCCTCCAGGACAAAGGAAAGTTGCGTCCGCACCTGGGTCTGCTGGTTGGTAGGGAAAACATCGACGATACGATTGATCGTCTGCACACAGGAGTTGGTGTGCAGGGTCGCAAAACACAGATGTCCTGTTTCGGCAATAGTCAGTGCGGCTTCGATAGTCTCAAGATCCCGCAATTCCCCCAAAAGCACCACGTCAGGGTCCTGGCGCAAAATATATTTCAGGGCTTTTTTAAAGGAATGGGTATCGGACCCCACTTCCCGTTGATTCACCAGGCATTTTTTATGAGGATGAATATATTCGATAGGGTCTTCGATGGTGATGATGTGTTCCTGCCGCTCCATGTTGATGGCATCGATAATCGACGCCAGCGTGGTCGACTTGCCGCTACCCGTCGGCCCTGTAACCAAAACTAAGCCGCGGGGCTTGCGTGAGATATCCTTCACCACCGGTGGCAGTCCCAATTCTTCAAAAGACATGAACTTATAGGGGATCATCCGGAATGCCCCGGCGATTGCACCCCGCTGCAAATAGATATTCCCGCGAAAACGCGCAAGCCCCTTAACGCCAAAGGAAAGATCCAGTTCGTTTTCTTCCTCGAACTTACGCTTCTGCGCATCGGTTAGAATGCTGTAGCAGAGCGTTTTGGTATCCTGGGCCTGAAAGGGGGGATGCTGCAAAGCCTTGACCTCTCCGTCAATCCGTACCTGCGGCGGCGCACCGGAAGTGACATGAAGATCGGAGGCCCCCATTTCGACCATAGCTTTAAGCAGTTCGCGAATCCCCACCATTGAAATCTCTTCCTTTCAGATATCAAGCCTGAATATTGTCAAACAAAGGCTAAACCTAGCAATTTCCGGACCAATTGAAAGGCTGTAAAAACTTTAATATTCCGTGATACGTAATAGGTAATGGGTTAAAACAAATTACGCCTTACCCATCACGCATTACGGCTTTTAATCATCCGCCACAGTACAGCGCAACACCTCTTCGAAGGATGTCACCCCTTCCTTCAATTTACTCAGCGCTGACTGACGCATGGTTTTAACGCCCAATCGCATCGATTCCCGTTTGATCTCAGCGGTATTGGCTCCTGCCAGAACGAGTTCGCGAATTTCCTCGAACATCGGCATAACTTGGTAAATACCAACCCGGCCTTTGTAGCCGGTGTTGTTACAGGTCGCACAACCTTGTCCCTTATAACAGACGTATTCATCAACTTCTTCCGGCGAGACACCGGCATCGAGCAAAGCCTGTTTGGAGATCTCTTCAACTTCCTTGCATTCTGAACAAATCCGGCGACCCAATCGTTGAGCGGTAATCAGATTTACCGCCGAGGCTACCAGAAAGGGCTCGATCCCCATATTAAGCATTCGACTGATCGTACTCGGCGCATCATTGGTGTGCAGAGTCGATAACACCAGGTGACCTGTAAGCGCCGCTTTGACACCGATTTCTGCCGTCTCAAAATCACGGATCTCGCCGATCATGATGATGTCCGGATCCTGGCGGAGAAAGGAACGCAGGGCGTTGGCGAAGTTGAGGCCGATCTCCTCGTGCATGTGTACCTGATTGATACCGGCAAAGTTAAATTCGACCGGATCTTCCGCAGTGGAAATATTGAGGGTACTGTCGTTAAGCTCGGCAAGGGCCGAATAAAGAGAAACCGTCTTGCCGGAACCGGTGGGGCCTGTAACCAGCACCATCCCGAATGGTTTGTGGATCGCCTCCTTGAACCATTTAAGCGGCGTTTCCTCGTAACCGAGCTTGGTCATATCGAGTTGCAGGTTCGATTTATCAAGCAATCGCAAAACCATCTTCTCGCCAAACAGAGTCGGCAGACAGCTAACCCGGTAATCCATGTCTTTTCCACCGGGCAGCTTAATCTTGATACGACCGTCCTGAGGCAAACGCCGCTCGGCGATATCCATCTCAGCCATGATCTTGAGGCGGGAAATGATGGCCGCCCGCAATTTCATCGGTGGCTTCATGGACTCATACAAAACACCATCGATACGATAACGGACGCGGAACGCTTTTTCGTAAGGCTCGATATGAATATCCGAGGCCTTCTTTTTAATGGCATCAGTCAGAATCAGATTAACCAGCTTGACGACCGGCGCATCCTCGGTGGCTCGTTCCAATTCTCGGACATCGACATCGTCGTCCTCATCGACCAGTTCGAGATCGATATCGTCCAGATCGCCCATGACATCGGCCAACGAAGCGCTCTGGTCGTAATATTGGTCGATAGCCGCCTTGATGGACGACTCCGTCGCCACCACAACTTCAACATTGAAGCCTGTCATGAACTTGATGTCGTCGATTGCAAAAATGTTCGACGGATCGTTCATTGCGACGATCAGGGTCGAACCGGCTCGATTGACCGGCACGATCTGGTATTTCTGAGCTACTTCGGGCGGTATCTGACGAATGACATCGGCATCGATCTCAAATTCAGAAAGATTTATGGAGGGCACACCATACTGCTTGGAGAGAAAGGCGGACAGTTCTTCTTCTTTGACAAAACCGAGCTTTATCAGGCTGGAACCCAGGCGTCCTCCCTGAGCTTTCTGATCTTCAAGGGCATCGTGCAATTGCTGATCGTTGATCAACTCATTGCGAACCAGCAATTCTCCAAGTCTATTGCTTGTCATATAGTAAACCAGTATTTTTGAAAATCAGCTTAAGAAACATCCACTTAAAAACCATTCATCTTGCGCATCCTATAGAAAAGACTACGGAAATGTCAAGAAAATGACCATCAGCCCGTCAATTCACTGATAAGGCAGCGCTTCATCAAGCCTTCCAAAGGCTTCTTACCGGTCCAAAGGGTAAAAGCTTCCTCTCCCTGACCGGCCAGCATCCCCAGGCCATCGCAAGCCCGATGGCCGAAGTTTAAGGCCTGCTTGAGCAGAGGAGTGCCGGTTTTACTGTAGACCATGTCATAAATCGCAATATTTTTACTTAACCCTTCCCAGGGCAGGCCAGCAAAGACTTCACCCTTCAAACCGACAGCCGAGGTGTTAGCCAGAAGATCGATATTTTCAGTCGCCCGACGCAAATCTTCTTTGTCGATACCAAAATGATCAAAACCGACTTCCGGAAAGATCTCCCCAAACTCTTGGACCAAAGCTTCAGCGCGACTGCGGGTCCGGTTGGCAATACCGACCCAGGAAGCACCTGCCTGACACAAAGAAACCAGCGCCGCCCGGCAAGCGCCCCCGGCCCCAAGAAGCAAAATCCTTTGGCCGTCGGGGATGAAATGCAAATCTTCGGCCAGCGACCGTAAAAAACCGAGGCCGTCGGTGTTATAACCGAACAATCGGCCCTGACGATTGACAATAGTATTAACCGCACCGATCAAACGGGCGGCCGGATCGATCTCATCCAACAGGGGAAAAACTGCCTCTTTATGAGGAACGGTAACGTTAACCCCCCACAACCCGAGACTACGGATCGATTCAACAGCTTGGGGCAACTTTTCAGCCGGCACATGAAACGGTACATAAACAGCGTTGACACCAGCTTTTTGCAAGGCCTGGTTCTGCATAACCGGCGACAGGGAATGAGCCACCGGATCCCCGAAAATTCCTAACACTCTGGTATTACCCGTCACTTGCACAGCCACCGCTTCCCTTCGTTTTCTGTTCCCACTAACCTACTGACCACAATCGAGATAATCATGGTACTGGATGATCTCTGCTTCCGAAAGAATCTGCCGCGCATTTACAATATCCCTGCTGATCGCCTGTACCAATTCATTGGAATCAGCAAAACGTCTCTCGTCCCGCAACCGTTTGACAAAGTAGACTCGCAAATCTTCCCCATAAAGTTGCCCGTCGAAGTCTAACAGATGTACTTCAATACACAAACCGGCAGCCTCAAATGTAGGGTTCAGACCGATATTGAGGACCCCGTTGATGACCTCTGTACCCCGTTTAACCTTCACCGCATAAACGCCAGGGCTGGGCAAAAGCTCTTTTTCGGTTTGCAAGTTCGCGGTTGGAAATCCCAGTTTTTGACCCCGCTTGAAACCGTGGACAACACGACCTTGCAGGGTAAAATTGCGCCCCAGGAGATCCATCACCTGGTGCACCTGGCCTTCCTGAATCAACTGGCGGATACGGGTAGAGCTATAAACCTGCCCCTCTCCACTAATCGGCTCGAGAACCTCCACAGCAAAACCGAGATATTCTCCCATTCGCTGCAATAACTGGGCGTTGCCTTCACGTCCCTTGCCAAAGAGGTAATCGTAACCGACCACCAGGTGCCGCATACCGACCGTATCCACCAGTATTTCCCGAACAAAACGGTGAGCCGGCAGATTGGCCATGGTTTGGTCAAAGGGTGCACGAATTAAAACATCGATGCAGGAGGCTTCGATCAACACCTCTTTTTCCTGGTTGGTATTAATCAGCAACGGCGCCCGGTCGGGCGCCAGAAATTTCAAAGGATGCGGCTCAAACGTATAGACAACTGCAGGACCGCCAAGCTCCTGGCCACGGCGAACCACGCGCCGGAATATTTCCCGATGACCAAGATGCACCCCATCGAAATTACCGATGGTGACCACGGCATTCTGTAATGGTTCTTTTAACTCACTTAAATTTTTGATGATACGCATGGGGTAAGGCCCGTAAAAAGTAACGAGTAACGTGTAACAAGTGATCAGTAAAAGGCTTTAAACCGATCACTCATCACTCGTCACATATTACAGATTTTAAACCAATTCAAAATCGATCTGCCGGCGATCGAGGTCTACGTGCCGAAGACGAACTGACACCTCCGTACCGATCTGATAAGTCTTACGCCGCCGCTGACCTATCAAACGGTGCAGGTGCTCTTCATACTGATAATAATCGTCGTCCAAACTGGCCACAGGCACCAGTCCTTCCACAAAGAACTCTTGCAGTTCTACGAAAAGGCCAAAAGGCTGTACGCCGGAAACACTTCCCAGAAACTCTTCGCCCACTCGAGCGGCCATAAACTGACACTTTTTAAGGTCAATTATATCCCGTTCAGCCTCCATGGCCCGGCGTTCATTAACAGAACATTGCTCTGCGATAGCAGGCAATTGACTCTGCCAACGGGAAAAACGCCGCGGTGACTTTTCATCAGAAGTCAGCACTTCGCGCAGTATACGATGAACCACCAGGTCGGGATAACGACGAATGGGTGACGTAAAATGGCAGTACAACTCCGCGGCCAGACCGAAATGACCAACATTTTCCGCATCATAACGTGCCTGTTTCATACTACGCAACAGCACCTGATTAATCATGCGTTCCTCGGGCCGCCCGGCAACCCTTGATAGCAAAGTCTGCAGCTGATGTGCCGTGTCACTTTGGCCGTCGACAATCAGGCCATAGTTCAAATAAGCGACAAATTCCTGAAAGGCCTGCAACTTTTCCAGCTCAGGCGCTTCATGGATACGGAACAGGAGCGGCACTTGCCGCTCATGCAAGAAAGTCGCGACGGCTTCGTTAGCCGCCAGCATGAATTCTTCGATAATACGATGAGCCATGTTGCGCTCTGCGCGAACAATATCTTCCGGCCGCCCCCGCAAACCGAGCACAACTTCCGCCTCCGGGAGGTCGAAATCGAGACTTCCCCGCCGTCGACGCATCTCGGTAAGACGCTTGGCCAGCTCTTCCATTACCTGCAGATGGCCAAGCAATTCGTCCTGCACTGATGGATCCCGGTCCATCCCGGACTCGAGGCGGTCCCGCACCTCGGTGTAAGTCAAGCGAGCCTGGCTACAAATTACCGCCGAATAAAAGCGGCTATCCAGGCGCTGGCCCTCCCCATCGAACAGCATCTCCGCCACCATCGCCAGACGGTCCTGCTGCGGTTTCAAGGAGCAAATTTCATTGCTCAATGATTCCGGCAACATGGGTATGCAATGGCCAGGAAAATAGACGCTGGTCGAACGTTCCAGAGCCTCCTGGTCGATAGGTGAACCGGGGGCAACATAGAATCCGACATCCGCTATGGCAACCCAAAGTCGAATCCTGCCCTGCTTTTCGCGACGCACGGCAACGGCGTCATCAAAGTCCATCGCCGTTTCACCGTCAATGGTCACCAAAGGCAGTTCCCGCAAATCCTCCCGTCCCTGCCGGTCTTCAGGCCGTACCACGGTAGGAAGAGCACTGGCAGCGGCAAGCACTTCCGGCTCAAATTCGGCGGGCAGGCCGTATTTATAAACCGTGGCTGCTATTTCCACCTGCGGGTCACCGGCATCACCCAACACCCTGACAACAGTACCCAAGGGCGGACGGGTTGCAGTGGGATAGCTGTCAATACGTATTAGGACAATTTGACCTGGATTGACCGGCACCGAAGAAGGGGCAGACAACTGAATTGGCTGGGACAGCCGAGGGTCGGCAGGAACGACATAGGCTTGGCGACGGTGCAATTCATAGCGACCGAGCAATTCGTGGTGGGCCCGATCCAATACCTGAACGATGCGGCCCTCCGGGCGACCGGGGCGACCGTAGCGTTCCGAACGAACGATCCGCACGGCGACCCTGTCTCCATCCATTACCTCCCCAAGGTAACGAGCCGGGACAAAAACATCCTCTTTGTCTTTATCATCCAGCACCACAAAGCCGTAACCGGCCCGGTGCACCGTCACTTTACCCTGGAGAAGCACCATGTTTCGGTTCAATCGGTAACGATTACCTTTGACCCGCTGCAAGAGTCCTTCGTCGGCCAGATTTTCGATGAGAAGCCGCGCTGCCTGTCGTTCATGGCGTGGCAGGGGAAAGGCCGCAAGAATCTCCCGGATAGAGAGACTCCGACCTGGATGCTTCCTGAGATGGGCCAGAAGTTCGTCCGGCGTTAAGGACATAACTAGCGTCCCCGACTGGGTACGGATTGAAAAAACAAACCTGAAAACATAGTATCAGTGTACATTGTCCTGTGGCCTGTTTGTTAACCCAACGAAGAAAACCAGAACAAAAAGTATCATGCGAATAATACTTACGAATCCGGCAAGGGACAACAACAGGTAAAGAGCACCTCTCCTAAATACCACCGGAAACTGCTAGTCTACGACCAATTCCCCATCAACAATTTTATTGAGAACCAGGCCGGTCAGCAACTTGGGATAAAAGTAGGTCGACTTCTGCGGCATTTTTTCCCCGGCGTTTGCGACATCACGCACTTCGCTCATGCGGGTGGAATTCATCAAAAATGCCAGTTGAAAATCTCCGGACTGCACAGAGTCAAAGGGCTCGTCAAAGTTTTTGACATATTTGAGATTAAGCTGCCGCTCCTGTGCCTCTGGAGTAATCTGCAAAAGCTGTTCTAGAATCAAACGATGCAGAATCGATACATCAAGGGTGCGCAATGCCTTGGAGGCCTTATCATCAAAAAAGCGGTCCATGGTGGCCGGGTCGCGCAAGGTTAAATAATAGAGAGACTGACCTCCGGCATACAACGCCAGGGTATGGGCTTCATTCCCTTTTTGTTCAAGGATCGTGCGCGCTTCCCGCCGGGCATCGGCGTCTGAAAGGTTCAGATCCCGAACCTCGACTTCAAAGAATTCGTTAAGCGCCGACAAAAAACCGGGCAAATGAAAGTCTTTCAGGCTGTGGACGAGGCGATGGGTCGGGAAAATCAGCATGCCCTGATCTTCCATATTGGCGAAATACATCAAAACATAGTTAAAGAGTTCCTTGCCGGTATATTCGCCCACCTGCTCACGCATGTAATTACGATAATTCAAAGCCGTTTCGTAACGGTGGTGACCGTCGGCAATAAATAGCGGCTTATTATCAAGCAATTCCTTTGCCTTATTGATAATATCCGGATCTGTCACCCGCCACAATCGGTGCTGTACACCATCGTCGTCAGTCACATCCATGTCCGGCTGGCAACTGCTGGCATCGCGAGTCAAAGCCTCCAACACACAACACGGGTCGGAGTAAAGGCCGAAAATCGGGCTAAAATTCGCCTTGCAAGCTTTGGTCAGATTAAGTCGATCCGTTTTAGGTCCGGACAGGGTTTTTTCATGGGGCTTGACCACCCCCGAAGCGAAGTCCTCAATACGGGTCAAAGCCAGGAAACCACGCCGCACCACCGGACCAATGCCTTCGGCGAAATATTCTTCATCATACAAATAGATGGCCGGCTCCTCATCACGGACCAGAACACCTTCTTTCTGCCAGTTTTCGAAAAAGTTTGCAGCACGGCTGTAGCGATTGTTGGATTCATCATCGGCCTCTTCAATCTTGCCGAGGATCAGACGTACCAGATTGTAAGGGTTTCGCTGGTAGAGATCTTCCTGGAGTTCCGGAGATATGACATCGTAAGGCGGCGCCATCACGCCAGCCGGTTCCGAGACCTTTTCCAGATTGTAGCGAACTGCACGAAACGGGGATATCTTGGCCATCGGAGCAACTCCTGTAGGAACTAGATTAAGAGACAAAATCGATATGCAATGAAATGAGTTACTATACGCAATGGTTTGCGAAGGGTGCAAGGGAAAACTCCCCCATCACTGTACTTGATAAGATTTGATTTAATATTAAAAGGTCTGCCCATTTAGGCCAAAAGCAAAAAGACGGCCGGGAAACATCCCTGCCGTCTTTTTGCTTTTCATTAGTAAACAACTTGCTTCTTCGCCGTGTCAGTGCATCGCTTTCTCTTTTGATCGGCTGCTCTGTTTCGGTATCGCGGGTATTTCAAAGTCCGGTTCGGAAAAGGAACGCAAATCGACACAATAATTTTTATCTCCGGCTGTATAAAAAAGAATATGGGCTTTCTGTCCATTTAATTGCGCGGCTTTTGCGGCAGCTTCATCATTGGCCAAGATGAAGGACATATAATCGCTGGTCATACTCTGTCCATCGCTACCAACGGCCAGTATGACCGCATCCTGCTTCTGCAAAACAACCGCCAACCGTGCCTGCACTTCTGTAGCACATAAACAGGTCATCAGAAGAAACAGACAACTCAAGCTCAAAGTTTTCATAACCGATCTCCTTAACGCTCAATCCAGTAATAGAGGTTAATCCCACTCACAGGCCCCGGAATTTCAAACCCTTCCTCACCTCCGCCTTTGACGGATCCGCCAATACTCGACAGGGCGCCGGACTCACCACCACGGGTAACAATTTCAAATCCGGACGGTAGTCCCTTAACACCGTAATGCTTGCCATACCGATCAGTGACGTCTTTCTTCAGAGGGTTGTCTCCGATGGTTGCATCGTTAGCTTTATTGAGATTAAGAGCCGCGCTTGCATCCAGATAGTTTAGAGCATAGTTGAAGGCATTGCCCTGGGGATTACAGGGATCATCATAAGCGGGCTGATAGCTGGTGAAGTAAAGATTACCCGCATACAACGCCAGCTTACTGAGAACCTTTTCTCCCACATGGTAGTCCCTCTCGCCTTCGTTGCTGGCAACAGTCGCCTCATAATCACAATGATCGCAATCGGGACTCAAACCCTGCTTTTCCAGGATAATGTACCAGCCTTTGGCATCATTTTCACCATCACCGGCCAATTCCATTGGATCATAAAGGGTGGTATTAAGCACATCATCGGTCAACAGGGTGTTAAGGCCCGATTTATAAAGACCGGTTTCTGCCGCCGTCATCCCTACCTGAGTGGTATGGATCCCCAGTTCGTCACAGGTCAGATTAAGCAGATCGTCCTCGCTATAGGGTGCGGAATTCACTTCTACACCGGTGCTGGCGGTAACCGGCAGATCATCATAAATGGCGTAGACTCGATCCTGAACCATCTGGTAGGTGGGATGCTCCCGATCGCCTGTGCCGAAATAAAGACTGGCAATCGAGCCGGTACCCTCAAAAGTAGTTCCTGGATAGTAATAATTCGAGGGATCCAAGAACCGCCCCGCTCCCATCCAGGATACCGCCGGGCCATAGAAGACTTTGCGCCCCGTATCGCTGCTGTCAGAGCCGCCACCAAGAGTGCCGCTGCCACTGGTACTGGCCGGATTGGCACTGAACAGATGTTTAACCTGCCAGAGAGGGGTCCCGCCATTGTAGTCATAGGTAATACGGAACAGGTTGCCGTAGATATCCGGCGCGTAAATAGCCGCCAGTACGTTGCTCATGCGTGCGGTAACCGAACCAATGCCGCTGGTGTAGGAATATTGTTCACTCAAGGACACGACGGAAGGCGTTGCCGGGAAACAATAGATAAAATCGGTCCGGGTTTGAGCAACATCCTGAGAAGCATCCCCCGGGGTCGCCGGAAGGTTGCTGGCTCCGTGCTTGACCGAGAAAAGCTCTACGCCGGTACTGACGTCGACCACATAGATGGCACGCCCGTGGCTGTCGCCGACCGGATTTTGCATATCATACGCATCATTGTCATAGACATCCTGGTCGGCATCGCTGGATTTCCATTCCTTGCTATCGAGGTTTCCGCCAGCGCCATAAGGCGTACCGTTATTGTCCAGGTCTTCAAACGGTTCCGGAAAAGAATCCTCCACCGGATCGTAGCCGCCACTAAAAATGGCAACACTGGTAAAGGCATTGTCGCCAGTGCGGATTTTGGCAATTTCCACATCGGACCAACTCTCGACCATCTCGCTATCGGAAAAGGACCAGGCGACTTTCCAGTTGGCCGCATTGCTATCGCTTACATCCAGAGCCCAGAAACTTGCCCCGCCGCGGCGCAACCCAAAGATCAGATATTTTGGATCGCCAGCTTCCCTATACAACTTAATGGTGCCGTCAACGAGAGGTTGATGCAGCGCCGTTTCAAAATTCTTCAACTTTGGCAAAACATCCGATGGCATAAAAGCCAGGACCTCGGAACCATCAGCATCATCAAACACATGCAGCATACCGTCATCGGATCCGGCAACGACATAGCGTTTGTCCACCAGGGAAAAATCACTGGCATTATAATAATCAACAACTGTTGGCCTCGAGTGAACGATAGCCCCCAAAGCCCAGTCCCGTGGTGCGACAGGAACACCAGTAGCCGCATCGGCATCGAACGTATAGCCATAAACCCAATTGACTATTTTATCCCGCGTTGCCGTATCCGCTGCATCCAGGCCCAAAGCAGCCGGAGTTACGTTCGATTGGTCAAAACTGACAAGATTACCACTCAAAAACGTTTTGATATTACGTTCATAATAATTATTGGTGGTAAAGTCCTTTAAGACCCGTTCAGTCAGAACCTCTCCAGCACCATCTTCATGAATATCCGGAGCGCCGAAATTGTCCGTGTCGGTCACATCGTTATCATCCCCCCAGAAGGTGCTGGTGTTATCCAGAAAAAGACCGTTGCTGTCGATAGCCTCGTTGTTATCGGCATCGTAAATCATCCAGCGATCAGGCCGCTCAGTGCTGCCATCGCCTAAAACAAACTTTTTCAGATTGCCCGGCCAATAGGCCGCATCCATGGGCAGGAACTGTCCCATATAAAGATCGTCACCGTTCTGTACCTTGTTGGCGGCATCCACCGACACAACCGGTGCGGTAAAAGAAATGGCTTCGGAAATCATTAATCCCAAAGAATAAAAAGCGTTTACCAACTGGGTTTTATTGTAAGCGGTAATATATTCCCCGCCTGCCTCTTCAGCCGCATCCTGCATTAATGGATGATTGGCACCAAACGCAATCTGATGAGAAATGACGTTTTCGTAGGAAGTTGCGGGGTCAGAGACCTCGGTCTTATCATGCCAGCTATGGGTGTACATCCAGTGAGCCACATCGTCATAATAGTTTGCAGGCGGGTTGGCATATTGGTAAGGATCGGCCGTAAAACCGTCCCCGTCCTCATCCGTAAAGGTTTTTCCTGAAATCCGGCTCCAGTCCTCGTCCCCTGAAGGGAAACCGTCTGACACCGCTATAACATAATTTTTTCGACAATTAAGATTGTCCAGCGCATTTCTTTTGCCGTAATATCCATCCTCAAACACATCCTGCAGCGCCTCTCCCAAAGGTGTACCGTACATGGGTTTAGCATTTTCCACATGATTGGCAATGGCTGCGCGATTGGCATCGTCCGTGTCGTTGGGATTAAGCGCAGAGTTAATCGTGGCACCGTTAGCCGTGGTGCCATTGTAAGCAAAAGTGGCAAAACCCCAGTTGATCTTGCCGCGGAATTCGTCGATTACATAAAGCAGGGCATCTTTCGCCACATCCAGGCGGTTCTGCATTAAGTAAGAATCGGCGGAATAGGTAGTGCGATACTGGTCGATGGTGTAGCCGGCTTTAACCACATTTTTATCACTCTTTAGAGCGATGCGAACCGTATCCCCGGTAACCGTGGGCGACCAATCGCCCTGCGGATTGTTATCGTTGTCGTATTGGGCGACCAAATTGCCATCTGCGTCATAGAGGGCCACATAATCGTACTTAAAGGTGCTGGTTTTATTGTCTCCTTCCACATCAAACATGCTGAAATGTACCTGGATCTGGGCTGCCCCCGGGTGGGTGATAGTTCGTAGCGTATCGGCTTCGCTTAATTTATTGGTATAGTTACCATTACCTTCCGGGTAATCGACCACATTGTTGGTAACACTCCAGTCACTGGCTGAGATAGGGAACAACTCATATTTCCAGGCCGGGTCTCCCAAGGCTGGATCCCCGGGCGGGTTGGCTATGTAATGCAGGTTATACATTTGCTGCATGTTGATCCAGTTGCCGGTAATGAAAAAATAGACTTCTGTATCACCATCTTCGGCCGTATTGTGATCGCCCGCATCGTCCCCGACAGCTTCCAAGCCGCTGAAATAATAGCCGGGCGCGTTAAGCAATCCGCCCACCCCTTCATCGACCACCGACCCGTCATACAGGGTCTTGTAGTCATGGAGCTTCCGGTTTTGGCCAAGGGGCAGTGTGACACCATCAAGAAGGACATTTCCATCCCCGTCAACGGTCAGTCGGGCAGTATGTCCGGCTTCCGTCGTCAGATTTCCGCTGGAATCGATATATACATGAAGATCTACCAGATCATTAACGTACCAGAGGTAATCGGGGTCCGCCGCATCACCGGTAAAGGCACGATCTTCACCATCGATGTTAATTATTGACACCCCTATATCGCCCTTTAACAAATACACCTTGGTTCTCTCTTCGTGATTGTTATGAAAGGTGGCTCCAGCAATAGTGTCGTCTACATCAGCCATGGCATACAAATATTCAAACATTGCCGCATAGTCGATATTGCTCTCGTATACTCCGAAATCCATACTTCCGGAGTTATCGAGAAGAATATACGCATTCTGCTTAACATTGGCCTGGTAGATATCGGTGTCAACAGCCCTTGTAATATTGGCCGGACACAGCAGGCACAGGCAGACCAACGAGGCGACGACAGCTTTTCTCAACTGGTATCTGGACATAAGGGTCTCCTTTACAGACTCATTTTCGGGCCGACTTTGCTGCCGCCCATCTCAACCAGTGTGTTTCGTTGAGCTTCGATTTGAAAAAGATAGCCGCTGAACTTGGTCACGTCGTACCCCTTTGGGGGAGCATCATCGCGCAGATAAGTACCCCGATACTGATAATCAAAACGATCATCGACGTCAGCGGTGGAATTCAGCAGATTTTCCGTTGGCCACAGATCGGGCGAGGTAGCCGCGGTAACGGTATAGGCCGCCCCCGGCAAAGTCATGTCGCCGCCGGGGTCGAACAGAGCATCGCTGGAGGTGGAAGGAGAAAGAATCTGGTCCTGTATCGACGGATTAACCACCGCATAAGAACGGCTGGGTCCGGCCCAATCAATAGGGTTGCCCGTGCCGATAGCTGCGGCTTCACTTCCCGATCCCCCTTCGGTTACATTGAGACTCTCCTCGTAACGCTGTTGTCCTCCGGAAAGGAGAATCTCCATATCCGCAGAATCCACCACCATCAGTCCCAGAACCATGGCGACAAACAACATCATGACAGCAGTGATCAGAGCAAAACCTTTCTGATCAGCCAGAATCACCAAAAGACCTTTGGCTGCTGTTGGTTTCTTCATAGATAAAAGCCTCCCAACACGGTGGTCATTATGACTTTGTTCAGACCAAATCTTTCATCGTTCCAATAGACAAAGAGCCTGAGGGTTTTGGCCCCATTTACCGGGACATTATCGGCAACATTCCAGAATATGGTGTAATTCCTGCCATCGGAGGCAGTAATCTGCCCCATAGACTGATCGGCAGCAGCCGGAACCGGATTGGCGCCGGCAAGAGCCATACCATCATCCAGGCCAGCCGCCCCGTCGCCATCCTCATCATCCAAAGGATCATCAGGCGTAAGAACAAAATCCAGAGGCTGGCTGCGAAGATCATTCATTACCGACTGCGCCAAACCGACACCAAAGGTACGATTCTCGGCATTGGTATTGGCCTTAATGCTGCCGATCTGCATCAACCCTGCGCCCAGCAAACCAATGCTCAACAGCACCATAGCGATGAGCGCCTCCAACAGGGAAAAACCCTTTTGGTTATTGCTTTTCACTGTAGTCATAGATTCAACCCCATATTACGGCAGAGCACAGTTCTTTCCAGTAGCCGATGGCGAAAATTGTTATTCGGCTGAATGACATCGCGGCCGACGGTATATATATTACTGTCGGTATAATTATTATCAGGGGCCTCCGAACGTCCCAGAAGCCAGATACGCACCGCACGAATATCCTGCTGTCGAACAGGGATCCCGGTGGAGGTTCCGGCAATTTGGCCGGTACCTCCTGCTCCACCGAGGTCGGCAGCACTGATCTGCCCGTCACCGTTAACATCCAGATTGTCCCAAATACCGTCATTGAGCGTATCAACCGCCCAAATCACGTTGCCTGCGGCATCTTCATCGAGCTCGCCGTTCTGATCTGCGTCATAGGCAAAAGCCAACCCCATAGCGATGACATAACCAGCCATCGGCTGTCGATTGGAGCCGTCATCAACTTCGCGCATTAGAGTGATTTCCCCGGCGGGAACGACCGCGGAATTATTGGAAAGGGAATAAGTAACGGTTTCCCCCCCTGTCCGGGTGTTGCTGTCATCCATGTCCCAGGAAAATTGCAGAAACCCCTGATCTCTGGCCCCAGAGTCAGGGTTTCCGGAATAGTCGCTGAACCCTACATTGACAAAACCGAAATCCCCCAGACTGCCGTTTGCCGTCCCGGCATACCCGGCCATGCGAATATCCCGTGCCATAAAGTCCATCGCCGCCCGCAGGTTCTGTTGAATATCGCTGATATCGGTTTGGGTGACGGTATTTTTCTGTTGGGACATAAACACCGAATAAGCGCCCCCTAAAATAACCATGGACACCAACAAAGCAATGAGCACCTCGATCAGGGTAAAGCCCGCTTTTGATTTCACGACAGGTCCCTCCTTCTTACTGTTTGGCAATGCGGATATTGCCAGCCAAACTGACACTCACCTGGTAAGTCCCCTCAGCCCCGACTAAATTGATAGAACAAAAATTGTTGGTCATTCCCCTGGTGTTCCAGACAATTGCCAATGGATTCGGAGCGGGAACCAGCTGCACACCATTGAAATTGGTGGAGGAAACAACCGCTCCTGAAGCCGTATCGGTTATTGTACAGCTATTAGTCGCCACGTTAATGGTGGCAGTAAGGGATTGATTGCCCTCCACTGCATCCATCCGGGTTCTCGCCAGAAGGTTTTTAAGCGAACGAGCTTCGGCTTTAACTGCATTGCTCCGCCCCATCTCCATAAAAGCGGGGATAGCTACTGCCAAGCCGATAGCAAGAATGACGACAACCACTAACGTCTCGATCAAAGTAAATCCTTGGTTACTTAGTCGCTTCACTTCTAAACTCCTCAATCGAAAATTTTCGAATTTTGTCAAGCGTTATGCCTGGCAATGAAAACTTAAGCAAATATTAAGCCAAATCCATAACCCCCTGTAAACTCATGTTTTCTACAAAATTTTAGTTAGATCCGCAAACATATAATGCAAAAGATACACATGTGAAGTGCATTTTTTGCATACCAGTCAACACTAGATGCGGTTAGGTCTGGACATAATGAAATTTTAAAAAGCAATTGAAACCCATACAGACAAAAAAAGGTGGGATTTGCAGGAAGGAAAGCAGGAAAGAGGATCGGCGATCAGCGTGTTAGTAACATTACAAAAGGCAGGTTACGGTTATTCGATGCCGTATTCCTTAATTTTATAGAGCAGTTTTCGCAGACTGATTTCCAGCAACTTGGCGGCCTGTGTTCGATTTCCATCGGTTGCCGCCAAAGCTTTCCGGATATATTCCTTCTCCAGACGCAAGGCCGCTTCCTTTAGAGAATAGTCCTGTGCTGTATCGCGCTGCCGGCGACGCATCTCCCCGGGCAACGTCTCGAGATCAAGTACATTGCTTCGACAGAAGATCATGGTTTTTTCCATGAAATTGGCTAACTCTCGAACATTCCCGGGCCAGGAATAGTCGTTCAAAGTATCGGCAACCCCCTGTGTGATTTCCGGAGTTGGGCGACCTTCTCTGGCTGCTACGGCACTGGCAAAATACTTCGCCAGCAGCAGTATATCTTCCCGCCTTTCGCGCAATGGCGGGACATGCATTTCTACAACGGCCAGACGAAAAAACAGATCATCGCGCCATTCGCCATTTGCAACTAACTCCCGCAGATCACGGGCTGTGGCAGCTAGTACCCGCACATCGACCTTGCGGGATTTGTTTTCGCCGACACGGCGCACCTCCCCTTCCTGAAGAACCCGCAGCAGTTTGGGTTGCAAATCCATCGGCAGCTCACCGATCTCATCAAGAAACAAGGTGCCGCCGGAAGCCTCTTCAAACAACCCGGCCTTCTGTTGCACCGCTCCCGTAAAAGCACCTCGGGCGTGACCAAACAGCTCGCTTTCAACCAGGGATGGAGCGATCGCACCACAATTGACAGCAATAAAGGATTTTTTCGCACGGGCGCTTTGCTGGTGCAGGGCCCGCGCTATCAATTCCTTGCCGGTTCCGGTTTCCCCGGTTACAAGCACCGGACTGTTCGTTTCGGCAACACGTGTCACCAGGGTGAGCAAACGGTCCATGACCTTGCTGCGATAAACAATCTTATATCTGTCGGTTTTTTTGGAAAGTTGTTGCCGCAGCCTCACATTCTCTTGCTGGAGGCGAATCCTCTCTTCGGCTTTTCGCAAGGTAAGAATTACCTCGTCGGGCTTGAAGGGTTTGGAAATATAATCATATGCGCCGTGCTTGAGACATTCCACGGCCGTATCGACAGAACCGTAGGCGCTCATCATGATCACCATGCTATCGACACCCAACTCTTTGATTTTCTGCAACAGCCCGAGCCCATCCAGTTCCGGCATGCGAATATCACTTAAGACAATGTCAAAGCTATCAGCCTGCAAAAACTGTAAAGCTTCCGTTCCGCTGCCGGCTTCGGACATCACATAGCCTGCGCCTTCCAGAACCAGGCGCAACATATGCCGCACACTGGTTTCGTCATCGACGATCAGGACCTTTTTCCTGTTAGTCCCCATACGCGCCTTCCTCCTTTTTCAGACGTACGGTAAAGGCGCTGCCCTGCCCAGGTTCAGATTGAACCTCGATATCCCCTCCGGCCTCCTGCAGCACACGATAACAAACAGCTAACCCCAAACCTCGCCCTTTTCCGGGCGCTTTGGTGGTAAAGAAGGGATCAAAGATGTGGGGAAGGTCCTGTTGGGTAATGCCGTTTCCGTTGTCAGCAAAACAAATCCAAACCGCATCCTCGGCTTCTCCAGCAGTCAGGCCAATTTCACCCTCCCCGGATAGAGCATCCCTGGCATTAACCAGCAGATTGACAAAGACCTGCAGCAGGCGATGGCGAATCATGGTCACCCGAGGCAACTGCAGCGGTAACGAGTCGATAATTTTTACATTGGCAAAAAGTCCCTGATGGCCGAGGAGAGATAAAGCTTCCCGCAAAACTGTCAAAGGGTCGAAATTCTCGGTTTTTTCTTCTCCGGGCTTGGCATAGTCGAGCAAATCGCGAACCAGGCGGTCGATACGCTCAACCTCCTCCGCGGCGTGTTCAGCGATCTCCTGTTGACGACCGGCAGGCAATTCCATTTTCAGCAGCGCCAGATATCCGACTACCGCCGCCAAGGGGTTGCCGACCTCATGGGCCATGCCGGCTGCAAGATGACCGACCGAAGCCATCTTTTCCGAACGAAGCAACTCGCTTCGGGTCTGTTTCAGCTCTTCGTTGGCCCGCTGTAAAGAGCAAATGTGGTTTTCACTGTTCTGGCGGCTTTCCCGTAATGCCGAGACCATGATATTAAACGAACTGGCCAAAGAGGCGATTTCCAGAGGACCCTCTTCACTCACCTGGTGATCCAGGTTCCCGTCGGCCACCTGTCGAGTTGTATCCAAGAGCATACCGATGGGACGCACCACATTTCGGTTAAGCAGATAGAGACCGAACAAAAAGAGTACCGTACCGTAAACAACAACATATAAGAGTAAAATCTTCAGAGAAGAACGAACCCGGACGGCTACTTCATCCAGAGAAAAACGGGCCTGCAGGACACCGACAAGTTTGCTCCGTTGGCGAAGCGGGAGGGTTGAACTGAAATAGGAAGAGGGTGTTGTTCCCCAAGGCAACCAGACACCCGTATAGACAAGGCGGTCCTGGGGTTCAGCCATAAAACGCAAGGCCTGCAACCGAGGACCGTCGCTCAGCAAAGATTCCTTCGACGAACTGAGGAAAAGCGGCTCTAAAGCTTTGCCCTTAAGCCGCCAAACTCCCAAAGCAGTAGCATCGGGCAACAAGGGCCATAGGCGCGCAACACGCATCTCCTGATTATGCTCGGAATCCTCTGCAACTAAGGTTTCGCCAAGGGAAAGAGCCACGACCTCCATCGTCGCTTTCAGGTTATCCAACCGCTGGTTCAGCAACTCCCGCTCCGTCAGCTTAAGCATCAAGAATCCGCCGAACAACAGAGCCGCTCCCAGCAACAGAGTAATATGAAATATGATTTCGGTGCGTAAACCAACCTGCTTGGCCATCCGCAGCCTCTCCGGAAAAAACGCCATCACAATTCAAGTTGCAAGCCTTTATACCGTCCCACGCGAAGTCGCGAAGTACAGCACAAAATCGGTCTGAAAATGTTTAAATCGAATGGCCAGGTTCTGAATCAGTACCCGAAGCAATCACTTCAAGGCGGATGATAGTCTCGGGTTTTTTCGCGTCCTTCGCGGCTTCGCGTGAACAAAAGTAGTAATTATCGAACCATAGCACAGCCACACCTTAGCAACAACAAAATGAAGAGATGTTCAGAAAGGGTTGTTAAGACGAGTAGCAAATGAATAGAGGAATTGGTATTCTGACGATAGTTTTCCAGGCCGTCCCTCAACGGTTTTTTACCCGAATGGCGAGAAAGTCAATTCATGAACAACGAAGCCATACCTTTGCAGCACAATATACCCAAGCTCTACGCCTTTTCCTTCCTCAAGATGACCCTCTTCCCGATGGCTATCATCACCCTGTTCTGGAAGGATCAGATCGGGCTCAGTCTGACCGACATTCTACTATTGCAGGCGATCTTTTCGGTGGCCAGTATCGTCTTTGAATATCCATCGGGTTATCTCAGCGACCGGCTCGGCTATCGCACAGCGCTGATTCTGGCCTGCCTGCTGGCAATTGGCGGCTGGAGTCTCTACACGGCGGCCGATTCTTTTGCCGGAGTGCTGCTGGCCGAAATAATTCTCGGTGGGGCCTGGGCTTTCATCAGCGGCTCGGATAGCGCCCTTCTCTTTGAAACATTACGCGCCCAGGGCCGTGAAGAACAGTATGCTCGCTTCGACGGGCGCATGACCGGCTGCGCCCAGACGGGTGAGGCCGCCGGAGCCCTGTTTGCCGGGGTCATGTATGCGGCCTGGCCGCTGCTGCCTTTTGTTGGCCAGGTCGGTCTTTGGGTTCTCGGACTTGCACTCTGCCTGAGCCTGATCGAACCGGAGACAGAAGCCGAGCCGGCCATCCATTCCCACCTGATGGAAGCGCTGCACACCTGCCGCTACGCCTTTCTGGAAAGTAGCCATGTTCGGGCCACCATCCTGTTCGGCACCATGCTCGGCATCGCCTCTTTCTATACCGTATGGCTGATACAGCCCTACATGCAACAAACCGGCGTACCCATCGCCTGGTTCGGCCCAGCCTGGGCCGGTGCCAACCTGACCATTGCCCTGTGCTCCCTGATCAGCCAGCGTTTGCATTTCGCCTGGGGACACCGCGGCAGCATTGCCTTGTTCATCGTCCTGATTATTACCGGGTATGCGGGATTGGGACTGACCGCCGGGGTGTGGAGTTTTCTCTTCTATTACCTTCTTACGGCCATGCGCGGCCTGCAGGGACCGATCATGCGCAACCACCTGCAAAAAGCCATTCGTCGCCGCAACCGGGCCAGCATTTTGTCTTTGCACAGCCTCGCCTTTCGCGTTCTGTTCGTTGCGACCGGCCCCCTGGTGGGACTCTCCGCAGACCACCTCGGTTTGCGGCCTACCTTTGGGGTGTTGGCGGCACTATTCGCCGTCGCGCTCCTACCTGGCGCATGGTTGTTTCTGCGGACTTTGCCTGAGAAAACTGCCTAGCGAGCATATGCTTTATGGGGTTTAAAACCAATAACAACACCGATCACAGTAGCGCAAAAGAAGCGGATCAATCGTATTAGCCATTAACTGTCAAAAGAGGGGCCGCACAAAGAAACTGCTGACGCTGTATGAATGGTTCAACAGTCATTAGCCTCCTCCGACCATCCGTAACAGCATGCTCCACGCAGTGGCAGCCATTTTTGCTTACTTTTGTTGGCTTGGACAAAAGTAAGGCGTCTGGCGGGACGCGACCCGCAGGTTTTATCGGCCAACCATCACCACCTAGTCTACATGCCCGAATAATCCTTAATGGCAGGATTCATCGGGGGCCTCAACCTCATCCTTCCAACCCCCGAACCAACTGTTCAAGAAAAGAAGCTGCATCCATAACTATGCCGAGAGACTGCCGGCTGCCACGGTCGTGCAGCTTAGTCACCACTCCCGGGTTAATATCGACGCAGACGGTAAAAACCCGTGCCGGCAGCAGGTTGCCGGTCGCAATCGCATGCAATGTGGTGCCGATCATAAAAGCCAGCCCGACCCCGGCTAACTGCCGGCGCATCGCTTCTTGTGCGACCAGCACATCGGTAATAACCTCCGGCAGCGGCCCGTCGTCCCGAATGGAACCGGCCAGCACGAAAGGTATTTGATGGGCAACACAGGCATGCATGATGCCGCGGCTAAGGAGTCCGGAAGCAACAGCGGCCTCAATGGATCCGGCCTCGCGAATGGCGTTGATAGCCCACAGGTGATGAGCATGGCCCGACCGGCTTGGTCGCTCACCGCACACCGGCACTCCTAAAGAGGTACCGAACAGCGCTTGCTCAATATCGTGGGTGGCCAGGGCATTGCCGGCAAACAGAACGTCGATCCACCCCTGGCGAATCAGTTCCTCGAGGAGCGGCCCGGCTCCGGTATGAACAATGGCCGGACCGCCGACCAACAGAACCTTTTTATCCGCCTGCTTGTTACGGCGTACCGCGGCAACGACCTGTTGCAGCAAAGGGCTTTTGGGTTTTTCCGCGGAAACACCGCTGCTCATAAATCGAAAGCCGTGCTCCCCCGATACCCGGGGAGGATAACTGACCCGCACGCCCTGTTCGCCGATCACGACCTGGTCCCCGGCCTTCACCGCGGTCATGGGCAGAGCCCTGACCCGATTCAATTCAGGAGAAACCACCAGGGCCAGGTCCATCTCTTCTTCAGCCACAGACAGCCAGTTTCCGCCAACGAGCACTTCCGTCGGCAAATTGGTCGTCGCATAGAAATGCTTCGGCAGGACCCCATCACCGGGAGCCGGTTGCAAACGGGCAGGAAGAAACTTTACAGGCTCGGCGCCTAAAACAGCGATACGCTCCAGCACTTCAGCCAGAACTTCACCCGTCGGGGCGGTAATTCTCAGCAGCGCCTCGCTGACATCCTGGCGGGTGCGACCGATCGAGAGTTTTTCAATCTCGTGCTCTGCCCCAAGACTACCGATAGCATCCAACACCCGGGACAGAACCTGATCATCGATCAAATGGCCTCGCAAAACTACTTGCTGCTCCATAATCTCCCCCCAAAAGGATTCATGCTCTTTTTCAGAGTATAGAACATCCGAAACAGGTCACCATATCAATCCAATCGCAGAAGATATTTAGCTGGCGTCAACCGACTGAAATATAATATAAAAAATAGAAACCGGAAACATTACACCTCAACACAACGGAAATACTTTATTCCTGTGGACCCCATTACCCTGCTGGAAAAACATTATTCACCGGGAAGCGCCAGCCATCGCATTCTGTTGCAACACAGCCAGCAAGTAGCTGAAAAAGCCGTTAACGTCGCAAGAAGGCTGTCGGACACCGCTATTGACATTGAATTCGTCCGCGAGGCGGCCCTGCTACACGACATCGGTATTCTTTTCACCGCCGTCCCCCAGCTGGGATGCAAGGGCCAGCTGCCCTACCTCCTCCATGGCCTGAAGGGGCGGGAGCTCCTTGATGCCGAAGGCCTGCCACGCCATGCATTGGTTTGCGAGCGACATATCGGTGTCGGCTTAAGCGCTGAAGAGATTGTACGTCAGAAACTGCCTTTGCCGGTACGGGACATGGTGCCGGTTACCCTGGAAGAGAGAATTGTCACCTACGCGGACCTGTTCTTTTCCAAAAATCCGGGCAAGCTGGGTCGGGAGCGTAGTGTTGATAAAGTCCGTAAATCCCTTGCCCGCCACGGTGAGGACAAGGTAGTGATTTTTGATGAATGGCACGAACGGTTTGGTGGTTGATTCCGGTTAGCGATTAGAACCCTGAAAAGCTGTCTCACGCCCGTTCGCTTCGCTCTCTTAAGACGCAAAGGCGCAAAGGAAACCTTGAAGACTGGATTTTGATTCTCTTCGCGTCTTTGCGGCTTTGCGTGAGATATGGGGTTGGGATTTAGATTTTTTATACCCGATTGATTCATCTGCTCAATATTTACTACTTAAAGAAATACTTTAGACACAAGCAGAAAGGCCGTCTCCCGATTTGGGGGACGGCCTTTTTTTAACTGAACTGCTACTGCTTGCCGGCTAAGACTGGTAGCCCTCCATTTCATCAAACTGCAACCCGCGATAAACCTCGTCGGCAACGGGCGCGATCTTCTCTGCAAAGAGGTGGAAATACTCCTCGACGCTCGGTATGCGGCCGAGAATGCTGACCATGGCAGCCAGCTCTGCCGAACCGAGATAAACCTGAGCACCATCCCCCAGGCGATTGTCGAAATTTCGGGTGGAGGTGGAAAAGACCTGAACCTTATCGGGTACCCGGGCCTGGTTACCCATACATAAGGAACAACCGGCGGTTTCGATCCGCCCACCGATCGCACTGAACAGAGTAAACAGCCCTTCTTCCTTGAGCTGCCGCTGATCCATGCGCGTCGGAGGACAAAGCCAGGTGCGCACTGCACCGGAATATTCCTGTCCCCGCCAGAGGGCCGCAGCCGCGCGAAATTGACCGATGTTGGACATGCAGGAACCGATGAACACATCGTCGATCGCCTGTTCGGCAACCGCCGAAAGGGGTTTAACGTCGTCTGGGTCGTTGGGACAGCAGACCAGCGGTTCGTCGATCTGATCCAGGTCAATTTCGATTACCGCCGCATACTCGGCATGATCATCGGCCCGCATCAATTGCGGTTTTTGCAACCAGGCTTCGGCAGCATCAATACGCCCCTGCAGGGTATCTGCGTCCTGGTAGCCGTCGGCAATCATCCGCCGCATCAGGGCGATATTGGAACGCAGGAAAGCGGCTACGCTGGCTTCGGAGAGATCGATACAGGTGGCGGCTGCACTCCGTTCGGCAGCGGCGCAGGTTAACTCGAAAGCCTGTTCGACACTCAGATTTGGCAACCCCTCCATCTCCAGAATCCGGCCGTTGAAAATATTTTTCTTATTCTTTTTCGGTACGGTCAGAAGCCCCTGCTGGATAGCGGTATAGGGGATGGCGTTGACCAGGTCCCGCAGGGTGATGCCCGGTTTCAAGTCCCCCTTGAATCGCACCAAAACGGACTCGGGCATATCCAGAGGCATAAAACCCAGGGCGCCGGCAAAAGCCACCAGACCGGAACCGGCAGGGAAGGAGATGCCGAGAGGGAAGCGGGTGTGGGAATCGCCTCCGGTGCCGACGGTATCGGGCAGCAGCAGACGGTTCAGCCAGCAGTGGATAACCCCGTCTCCGGGGCGCAGCGCCACGCCTCCCCGTTTACTTATAAAACCGGGCAGTTTACGATGCATAAGCACATCGGAGGGCTTGGGATAAGCCGAGGTGTGACAGAAGGACTGCATGAACAGGGGCGCCTGAAACTTGAGACAGGCCAGTTCCTTAAGCTCGTCGGCGGTCATGGGACCGGTGGTATCCTGAGAACCGACAGTCGTCATGCGAGGTTCACAGGCCGTACCGGGTAGTACCCCCGGCAGACCGCAGGCCTTGCCCACCAGTTTTTGCGCCAGACTGTATCCCTGGTCAGCCTTCGGTTGCGGATTCTGTGCTTCGGCGAACAAGGTGCAAGCCTCCAGCTCCAGGGCTTGGCAAGCCCGCTCGGTCAGAGCCCGGCCAATAATCAAAGGAATGCGCCCTCCCGCCCGGTATTCGTCGGCCAGGGTATCGGGCCGTAAAGAAAAGGTCGTCAAGACGGTACCGGTTTCGTCGCGAATCTCCCCGGCCAGGGTGTCGATAACCACTTCGGCACCGTGCTCAAGAGAGCTGATGTCCAGTTCCAGCGGCAACGCTCCTGAATCCTGTGCGGTGTTAAAAAAGATCGGAGCGATAACGCCCCCCAGGATCACTCCGCCCCGTCGTTTGTTGGGCACGCCGGGAATATCCTCGCCGATGTGCCAGAGCAGGCTGTTGCAGGCGGACTTGCGGGAAGACCCGGTGCCGACAACATCGCCGGCAAAGGCCACCTGATGACCCGCCGCACGCCAGCTGGCGATAGTTTCGATGCCGCCGGCAAAACGGCTTCGTCCCATGGCCAGGGCATGCAGAGGAATATCGGGCCGACTCCAGGCGTCGCTGGCCGGAGAAAAATCATCGGTATTGATTTCCCCTTCGACCTTGAAGATCTTGACCCGCAACTTCTGGGGCAAAGGCGGACGGCGCACGAACCAGTCGGCCGCAGCCCAGGATTCGACCACTTGCCGGGCCAAAGAATTCGTCTCAGCCTTGGCCAACACCTGGTCAAAAGCATCGTATACCAGGATCAATCCGGAAAGTGCTGCCGCAGCTCTAACCCCCAACCGGGAATCATCGAGAGCTGCTACCAGGGGAGGGATATTGTAACCTCCCATCATGGCGGCAAGCAGATCGATAGCGCCTTCGGCATCAAGCAGCGGCGAATTAATCTCTTGCCGCAATATCCGTCCAAGAAAATCGGCCTTGACTTGAGCGGCCGCATCCACCCCCGGCGGCACCCGCTCTGTCAACAAGGCCAGCAAAAGTTCTTCTTGCCCTGCCGGCGGATCGCAGAGTAGTTCGCACAAAGCGGTTACCTGTTCCGCAGTCAGCGGCAACGGCGGGAGTCCCTGTTGGTTCCGGTCGGATTGATGTTGCAGGTAAGCGTCCAGCATAATAAACATCCTTATCTCCAGGGCCGTAAAGAAATCTTAAACACCCGGCAGCGGACAGAACTGCATTCTGTCGGACAGGTTAAAAAACAAACATTCACCGCAGGGCACACAGAGAAACACAGGAGCATCTATTACAATCGAAAACCTTGTCTTACTTCTGCGATCTCTGTGATAATAATTTTCCCTGAGGGTAGGTGAACCGAAGATTCACTTCTCAATACATATAGACATTAAAATACCTTACGACCGATAGGTCAAGCGTACTGGTTCAAACTGGCAGTAAAAAAGCCCGTTCCTGATTAAGGAACGGGCTTTTCAAAGCAAACCTGCAATCCCGTGGCTAAGGTGCCAATTTAATTGGGGTACTGCTGCTGTTGCTGACGTGGGGTGATGGTGATCGCCACACGGCGGTTCAACTGCCGACCGCTTTCTGTGACGTTACTGGCAATGGGCTTGGTCTCGCCGAAACCGATCGTGGTCAGGCGCATCGCCGACACGCCGTATCCGGTCAGCATATTCTTAACCGCCATTGCCCGTTGCTCGGAAAGCTTTTGGTTATAGGCTTCACTACCGGTGCTGTCGGTATGACCGGCAACCTGAATGTTGGTCTGGGGATAATTATTCAGGACCTGAGCTACCCGTTGCAACTCGTCGTAACCGCCCGGCTTCAAAGCGTAGGAGTTCACATCGAACAGCACATCTGACTTGAAAGTAACCGCCAACACTTCCATATCACGCTGAACACTGGCACCTTCGACACCGGCCAGAGCCTGGTTCATGGCTATTTCCTGCTTTTCCATATAATTGGCGAAGAAGCCGCCAGCGGTACCGCCGAGGGCTGCGCCGACACCGGCACCGATCAGGGTCGCTTCGGTATCGCCGCCAATCAATTGTCCGAGACCGGCACCGACCACCGCACCGGCACCGGCACCGACAGCGGCCCCTTTCTGGGTTCGTGTCATCGGCTGGCTGCAACCGGCCAAAACAAGACAGGCAATAGATACACAGATCAAAATACGTTTCATGAAAAATCTCCTTTTCATCGTCGCAAGGGAAAACAAACCGTTTAAAGCTATCGGTTCCTTCTCAATTAGAACGGACCTATTTTTACCACGCCCTAATCAGAAAGCAAATAAAATATCCATCCGCAACCAGCACCCTATTTTCGACAAAGACGCACCAAAGCTCTTAAAGTTTACATCATCTGGGCATTTATTTTTTCATACCCGAATATTGTGTATCACCCAGACTGACAACCGGGCACATGCGGTTAAAACTCAGGGCACGGCGAACCCTGGCCATCAGGCGAACATAATTATAGGGTTTGGCGATAAAATCAAAAAAACCCATATCGAGATATTTTGCCTCCTCCTCGGGGTAAGCTCGCGAAGAAAGAGCAATCACCGGAATCTGTCGAGTCAAACTATTGGTCTGCAAGGTGCGAAAGACATCGTTGCCGTCCATACCCCGCAGACCTGTTTCCAGCAAAATCAATTTCGGCACATGGCTTAAAACCAGCTTTAAGGCATCGGCACCCTTCTCTGCCGCAATTACAGTATACCCCTCTTTTTGCAGATGATCACACAAAGCCACTCGGTAGACAGGCTGATCATCGACGACAAGTACGGTCTGACTATGACTATCGTCCGTCGCAGTTCCTTTAAGATAGTATTTCTTGATAGCCCGGGTAATTTCCGTCGGAGTTGCCAGATAGGGCTCTACTTGCAATCCGGTACGAAAGGCCAATGCGTCCATCGAAGAGAAATCCAGGGGATCGCTGGTGGCAAGAAGCAGTTTCCCGTTGCTTATCCCAAGAGGGAATATAAGTTTTTCCAGCGCCATGTCAGCATCGATAAGTTCAAGCGCTTCCTGCGAAACTGGCGTTTGCCCAATCTCCTCGACACTTTTAAGTTTAAATTGTCGAGCCAGGATTCGTAGAATATCTTTGTCGCAAATCACGCCCAACTCTTCAAAAACTTGACCAAGCGGTTTTTTTGACACTCTTTGACGTGATAAAGCGGTGTTTAGATCATCTTCGCCGATCACGCCCATTTCCAGCAATATTTCACCGAACTTCTTACGATTATTCATTATCTTTCCTAAAACTCCACCAAGTTTCCCTACAAATTCTGTCAACTAAATTCAGTCGGAGAGTAATTGCCTGCAATTTCCACTCCCTTTTAATCTTTGTTTTCTCTGTGCATTGAGATACTCTCTTTTTCGCCCCCCCCTCCAGAAACAGCTTTTACAGGATCAAAACATCCTTCCAAATCTGCTTTTCAGAGAGTTAACTTTACCGCCTTAAACCTTGAAAAACCGGCCTTTGCCATGTTAGGTTGTGCTCTTGTTGCAAACAGACCCGATTATCACGGAGGTTGAATATATGAAGATAACCCGAGCACAGGTTGAGCACGTCGCGCAACTGGCGAGGCTGGCCCTCTCGAAGGAAGAACTCGAAGCCCTTACCAGCGAGATGGATGCCATTCTCGGCTACGTTGACAAACTGAACGAACTGGATACGGACCACATCGTGCCCACGGCCCATGCGGTACCGATGGAGAACGCCTTTCGCGAAGACACGGCGCGCCCGTCCATCGGCACCGAAAAGGCCCTGCAAAACGCACCTGAAGAGAGCGACGGCTGCTTCCTGGTGCCTAAAGTCATTGAATAATCGCTGCCGCAACCAAGCGATTTTGTTTTGGAGAATTGAACTATGCAACTGACCGACCTGACTATTCACCAATTGCACGATCTGCTCAGGGAGGGCAAGACCTCGGCACAGGAAGTGACCCAGGCCTTTCTCGACCGCATCGCTGCCACCGACGAGCAGGTCAACGCCTTTATCACCGTTTGTCAGCAGGAGGCACTGCAGCAGGCCGAAGCAGCGGATGCCCGCCTCAAGGCAGGGAAAGCTGCTCCTTTGACCGGCATTCCGCTGGCCCTGAAGGATATTTTTGTCACCGAAGGACTGCGCACCACTTGCGCCTCACAGATCCTCAACAATTTTGTTCCGCCCTACAACGGCACAGCGGTGGCCAAACTCAAGGAACAGGGAGCGGTTATCCTCGGCAAACTCAACATGGATGAGTTCGCAATGGGCAGCTCCAACGAAAACAGCGCCTTCGGCCCGGTGCGCAATCCCTGGAACGGCGACTGCGTTCCCGGCGGTTCCTCCGGCGGTTCGGCGGCCTGCGTTGCCGCCCGCCAGGCCATAGCTACCCTCGGCACCGACACCGGCGGTTCGATCCGCCAACCGGCATCTCACTGCGGCGTGGTAGGGCTCAAGCCGACCTACGGCCGGGTTTCCCGCTACGGAGTGATCGCCTACGCCTCCTCCCTCGACCAGGTTGGCCCCGTCACCCGCGATGTGGAAGACTGCGCCATGCTCCTTGGAGCGGTGGCCGGCTACGACCCGGCAGACTCGACCTCGGTTGACCTGCCGGTACCGGATTACCGTGCAACTTTAAAAGACGGTGTTAAAGGCCTGAAAGTCGGATTGCCCAAAGAGTACTTTATCGAAGGGCTCGACCCCGATGTTAAGCAGGCAGTGGAAAAAGCCGTCGATACCTTGCGCCAACTCGGCGCCGAGCCGGTGGAAGTCTCCCTGCCCCATACCGATTACGCTGTCGCCTGCTACTATCTTATCGCTACCGCCGAGGCCTCAAGCAACCTGGCCCGTTACGACGGCGTACGCTACGGTCAACGGGTCGATCGAGAGCAAGGCCTTATCGATATGTACATGCAGAGCCGTGCGGCCGGCTTCGGCCCCGAAGTCAAGCGACGCATCATGCTCGGAACCTACGCCCTCTCCTCGGGCTACTACGACGCCTACTATCTCAAGGCGCAGAAGGTTCGCACTCTGATCCGCCAGGACTTCCTCGACGCTTTCAACCAGGTCGACGTCATCCTGACCCCGGTGGCACCGACCCCCGCCTTTCAAATTGGCGAGAAGACCGCCGACCCGCTGCAAATGTACCTGTCGGACATTTTTACCATTCCGGTCAATCTGGCCGGCACCTGCGGCATGAGCCTGCCCTGCGGCATGTCTCAAAACGGCTTGCCCATCGGCCTGCAGCTCATCGGTCGCCCCTTCGGCGAAGAGACCCTGCTACGCACCGCCTACGCCTTTGAACAGGCCGGCGACTGGCACCTTAAACAGGCGCCGCTGTAAAAAACAATAGGAGCCTTCGAACAATTAATCTATTTCCCTCCCCTCAGGGAATAATTTCTTTCCGGGTTGGAAACGAGGAGTTTTTTGTTATGGCAAGGAAATTAAGGCATTGCGCGGAGGCGTACCCCGGTACGCCGCACAAGCTAGATCCGCAGATTGACGCCGCCATAGCGAAAAAGAACCGTTTCCAATCCGGAAAGACGCGTCCGGAAGGATTGAACCATGCTCTCCAAATATGAAGTTGTCATCGGGCTGGAAGTCCATGTACAGCTCACCACCGATACCAAGATCTTCTGCAACTGCTCCACCGCCTTCGGCAATGAACCAAACTCCCAGACCTGCCCGGTCTGCCTGGGACTGCCCGGTGCACTGCCGGTGCTGAACAAAAAGGTGGTCGAGTACGCCATTCGTACCGGCCTGGCTACCGAATGCACCATCGCCCCCCGGTCGATCTTCGCCCGTAAAAACTATTTTTATCCCGATCTGCCCAAGGGCTACCAGATATCTCAATTCGAGTTGCCCATCTGCGAGCACGGCCGACTCGAAATCGAAACCGACGAGGGCAGCAAAACCATCGGCATTACCCGAATTCACATGGAAGAAGATGCCGGCAAATTGCTCCACGGCAACGATGCAGGCTCACGCGTCGACCTCAACCGGGCCTGCACGCCGCTGATGGAAATCGTCTCCGAACCCGATATGCGTTCTTCCGATGAGGCCATCGCCTACCTGAAGAAACTGCATCAGATCGTGGTCTATCTCGGTGTCTGCGACGGCAACTTGGAGGAAGGCTCCTTCCGTTGCGATGCCAACGTTTCTATCCGCCCCTGGGGCCAGAAGGAATTCGGCACCCGCGCCGAACTGAAGAACATCAACTCCTTCCGCTTCATCAAGCAGGCCATTGACTACGAGGTGGAACGCCAGGCCGACATTCTGGAAGATGGCGGACGGGTGGTTCAGGAAACCCGCCTGTTCGACACTTCCAGCGGCACCACCCGCTCCATGCGCGGCAAGGAAGAAGCTCACGACTACCGCTACTTCCCCGATCCCGACCTGGTTCCCCTGTTGGTTTCCGAAGAGTGGGTGGAACAATCCCGCCGCGAATTACCGGAACTGCCCGCCGCAAAGATCGAACGATTCGTCGAGGAATATGGTATTCCCCGCTATGATGCCGAGGTACTTGCCGCCGAACGCGCCATGGCCGACTTTTACGATGACCTGGCCAAACTGCATGGCAACGGCAAACTCTGCTCCAACTGGGTAATGGGCGAGGTTCAGCGCGCCCTGAACGACAATGGTCTGGAAATCGACGATTGTCCGGTGACACCGCAGCTGCTGGCCGGCATGCTGAAACGCATCGACGACAAAACCATCTCCGGCAAAATTGCCAAAAAAGTCTTCGACGCCATGTGGAAATCGGGAAAGGATGCCGATACTATTATCGAAGAGCAGGGCCTCAAGCAGGTCACCGACCTGGGCGCCATTGAACCCCTGGTCGATGAAGTACTGGCCGCCAATCCCGATCAGGTTGCCGAATACCGGGGCGGCAAGGAAAAGCTGCTCGGCTTCTTCGTCGGCCAGATCATGAAGGCCAGCAAAGGCAAGGCCAATCCGGCGACCCTGAACGAATTGTTGAAAAAGAAACTGGCCGGCCAGTAAAGGCCGTAAGTCGTAATTGGGGAAGCCGTGAATGGCTTTAACCCATTACGCTTCACGCATTACGGAAGTTTCCGCGGCCCACGCTCCTCGGGCCGCGTTTTCCCGGAGATTTTGCATGTCCATCAATCCGATCCAATACAGCGACGGCGTCTGCCGCATGATCGACCAACGACTTCTGCCCACCGAGGAAGTCTGGCTCGATTATACCGATTATCAGGGTGTGGCCGAGGCGATTCAAACCATGGTGGTTCGCGGTGCGCCGGCCATCGGTGTAGCCGCAGCTTTCGGTGCGGCCTTCGGCGCCAGGGACATTGTTGCCGACGATTTCACGACCTTCTCCGCGCAACTGGAAAATGTCTGCGCTGTTCTGGCCGCCACCCGGCCGACGGCAGTCAATCTGTTCTGGGCCCTTGAACGCATGCAGCGCATCGCCAGGGAACATTGCCAGCAGCCTTTAACTAAGATCAAAGAACGTTTACTGCAGGAAGCCCTGGAGATTGCCGCAGAAGACGAGCAGATCAACCGCACCATGGGGGCCCACGGCGCGCCGCTGATTGGCGACGGCAATCGGGTTTTGACCCATTGCAACGCCGGGGCGCTGGCCACCGGCGGCTACGGCACCGCCCTCGGGGTTATTCGCGCCGCCGTCGAATCCGGCAAAAAGGTCATGGTTTATGCCGATGAAACCCGCCCTTTCCTGCAGGGTTCCCGTCTTACCGCCTGGGAACTGCACCGGGACAATATTCCGGTCACCCTGATCTGCGACAACATGGCCGGCGCCCTGATGAGCCAGGGACAAATCGACTGCGTAATCGTTGGCGCCGACCGCATCGCCGCCAACGGCGATGTCGCCAACAAGATCGGCACCTACACCGTCGCGGTGCTGGCCAAAGAGCATAACCTGCCCTTCTACGTTGCCGCGCCCATATCGACTATCGACCCGGCCCTTGCCGATGGCAGCCTGATCCCCATTGAAGAGCGGGGTGAAGCAGAGGTCACCCATTGCGCCAAAACCCGGCTGGCACCGGAAGGCATTGCGGTGCGCAATCCGGCCTTTGATGTTACTCCGGCCCGACTGGTCACTGCCATCATCACCGAACGGGGAGTGGCTCGAGGCGACTATAAGACCACGCTGGCTGAATTGCTGGCAAAACAGGACTGAGGTGTATGGGACCATCTTTTCCGACGGAGCAACTGTCTGACGTCTTAGGCAAGCAGGACCAAACGGGTCTTGCCGCCCTGCTCAAAGCCTGCGGTTATCAGGAATCGGATAAAAGCGCCGCCAACCTGCTGTTGCTTCAGGAACACGGTCTCAGCGAAAAGCAGCTCATCGCTCTGACCCGATCGGCCCTGGCAAGCGCCGCCCCCGATCAGGCCCTTAATTCCCTCGAACGCCTCGCAAGCGGGCTGAATAATGAGACTTTAGATTCCCTATTGTCCAAGTCGACCCGTTTGGATGTACTGCTCACGGTCCTCGGCGCGTCCCAGTTTCTGGCCACCATCCTGTTCCGGCACAACAACCTGCTCGACAGCCTCTTTCTAAATGAAGATTACAGCCAGGCCAAAGACCATTCAGCCATGCTGACCGAATTGCATCAGCGAATTCCGCCCGGATCCTCCTTCGAGGATTTACAAAAAGGCCTGCGCCTTTTCAAACAGCAGGAAATCCTGCGCATCGCCACCCGCGACCTGACTGGCCTGGCCGATCTGACCGTCACCACGGCAGAACTCTCCGACCTGGCCTCGTCCACCCTGCAGCGCTCTTACCAGATCTGCGACGAACTGCTACGGGAACGCTTTGGCGCTCCCCTGCTCGGTCCCGACAGCGAACAGCCTGGTTCCGAAGCGAAATTCACCGTCCTGGCCATGGGCAAATTTGGTGGCTGCGAACTCAATTTTTCCTCGGACATTGACCTGATTTACTGCTATAGCAGCGAGCAAGGCGAAACCACGGGTGTCACCGATGGGGATACCGTACGCAACCGTATCTCCCTGCACCAGTACTTCGTCAAGCTGGGTGAAAAGATCAACAAGGCCATGCATCAGGTCACTGCCGACGGCTTCGTGTTTCGCGTCGACCTGCGCCTGCGGCCCGAGGGCCGTTCCGGTGAAATCGCCAGTTCCCTGCGCAGCACCGAATCCTATTATGAACACTGGGGGCAAAGCTGGGAACGCTCGGCGATGCTTAAAGCCCGTCCGGTAGCCGGCTGCGTCGACTTCGGCTGGCAGCTATTGCAGAACCTTGAGCCCTTTATCTATCGCAGGTATCTCGATTACACCATGATCGACGATCTCAAGGTAATGAAGCAGAAAATCGATCACAACCTAACTCGCGAACGGGAAGGCGAACTCAACCTCAAACTCGGTCGTGGCGGTATTCGGGAAATCGAGTTCTTTATCCAGGCTCTGCAAATTATTCATGCCGGCAAGAATCCCGTTTTGCGCGAGAAGAATTCCCTGCGTGCTTTAGCATTGCTGCAAAGTCACGGTCTGATCGATGCCGAGACAACCGTGATTCTCAGTGAAGCCTATACCTTTTTACGCACTGTCGAGCATCGCATTCAGGTGGTACAGGAACGTCAAACCCATAATCTGCCCACCGATAACATGGAATTCGAGCGACTTGGCCGGCGCTGCGGTTTCACCGACTGTGCCGAATTCCGCCAGATCCTGGAAAGCTATCGCCGGGAAGTCGCCGCCATCTACCACGACCTGTTTTACACCAGCGAAGAAGAAGCGGATGCCGTTCCTGCAGAGATTGCCTACCTGTTCGATCCGTCGGCCGAGTCTGCCGAGTTGCAGGAGTTGTTGAAGGCCAAGGGTTTCACCGACCCAGCCAGTGCCTGCGACACCCTCATCGCCCTGCGCGACGGCCCGCCCCGGCATCCTCTTTCCCCGCAGGCACGCCGCCACTTCGACCGCCTTGCGCCGTTGCTGCTCTGCGAGGTCATTGCCCTTCCGGAACCGGACATGGCCTTCCGCAATCTGGAACGCTTTCTCGGTGCCCTGCGGGCCCGGGCAACCTTCTTCGCCCTGTTGGCGGAAAATCGTCCGCTGATAAAGCTGCTGGTCTCTCTATTTGACACCAGTCAATTTCTGTCGCGAATCCTTATCCAGCACCCCGGAACCCTGGACTTTCTGGTCGCCGTCCAGGACAGCGACCCGGAAAAAGCCCGGGACCGGCTCGAATCGGACCTGGCCAAACACTTTGAACGGGCCGGGGACTACGAAGAAAAACTCGATGCCCTGCGTCGTTTTCGCAATGAAGAACTGCTGAGGGTGGCTCTTGGCGACATTCGTGGGAATCTTTCATTGCAGCAGGGTCCAGGACAACTATCCCTGCTGGCCGAGATCTGCCTGCAACAAGCTACGACTATGGCCCGCAACGAACTGTTACCCCGCTACGGCCTGCCCACCTGCCAGGATGCCAACGGCAACTTACAGGAAGCCGCTTTTGCCATCGTGGCCCTGGGCAAACTCGGCGGCCATGAACTCAATTACCATTCGGATCTGGACATCATCTTCATATATGAAGATCAGGGACAGACCCAAGCCGCTGAAAACAGTGACCCTGAATTGTTCAGAGCCCGCAGCAACCAGGAATACTTTTCCCGCCTGGCGCAGCGGATCATTTCGATTCTTTCCCTGATTACCAGCGAAGGAAGCGTTTACCAGATCGATACCCGGCTGCGCCCCTCGGGCCAACAGGGTCCCCTGGTAACCAGCTTTCCGGCGTTCCGGTCCTATCATCAACAATCGGCAAAACTATGGGAGCGTCAATCCTTGATCAAAGCCCGGGCGGTGGTCGGGCCGACGGCCTTCGCGCGACGCATCAGCGATCTTCAACAGGAAATCGTTTTCGGGCGCCCCTTACCCCCGGATTCCCGTCAGGAAATCTACCATCTGCGGCAGCGCATGGAAAAGGAATTGGCCCGGGAAGACCGTTTTCACTACAATATCAAGACCGGCCGCGGCGGCCTGGTGGATGTTGAATTTCTGGTTCAGTATCTGCAATTGCTCCATGGCCGCAACGATGCGAGCCTGCGCTCACCCAACACCTTGGAAGCGCTGCAAGCACTCAAGCAGACCGAACATCTCGATGACCGGGAAACCCGATTGTTGACCGAGGGATATCTCTTCTTGCGGCGGATGGAAAATAAGCTGCGCCTGGTACACGATCAATCCATCAACCAACTCGCCAGCGACAAATCTTACCTGGCCAAACTGGCTCACCGGCTCGACTATTCAGGCGCCCATCCCGAAGAACAGTTGCTGGATGATTACCGGCAGACAACAGAGAATATTCGCGCTCTGTTCGAACGCCATCTGGCACCGGCCTGAAAAAGAAACTTCACAACAGACCGGCGGCAGCAAGAGAGCTAAGAAGGCTGAATATTGGGGCAGGAAAGTTACTGACTGAATAGTTATCTTTCTGACAGGACACGCCAAGAAATCTGAGCGGGCGGGCCCAAAGCTTTTTTTTGGGCATTTACCTTGAGAAAAATCTCTCAGCTCAGGTCGGCGCTATGCCACCGGACTTAAAGGGCCCTTCGACCGATGCCACCAGGGCTGGATTCGGCTGTTTGCTGCAAAAATCAGCCACCTGATCTGCCGGTAAAGGCCGTGAAAAATAGAACCCCTGCATCTCCTGGCAGCCTTGTTGCTGCAAAAACTCCAGCTGCTCACGGCTTTCCACCCCCTCTGCGATCAATTTCAGACCGAGGCTTTCGGCCATGGCAATGGTCGCCGAAACGATGGCCATATCGTTAGGATCGGCTGGGATATCCCGTACGAACTCCTGGGCAATCTTGATCCGGTCGATGGGGAAGTTCTTCAAGTAGCTGAGAGAAGAATAACCGGTTCCAAAATCATCGATGGCGATCTGGATCCCCCGTGCTTTGAGATCGACCAGCACCTCGATAGCGCCTTCCATGTTTTCCATAAAGACGCTTTCGGTAAGCTCCAGTTCCAATAATCGCGGATCGAAGCCCGTCTCCTGCAGGATTGTTTCAATATTCTGCACCAGGTCCGGTTGTCTGAATTGCTGAGCCGACAGGTTGACCGCAAGCCGCAGGGGCGTCGATACCATATTCTGCCAGGCCAGCGCCTCGCGACAGGCGGTGCTCAAAATCCACTCTCCCAGCGGCCGGATCAGTCCTGTATCCTCCGCCACGGGAATAAACTCGGCCGGTGAAACCAGGCCCCGGTCCGGGGCCTGCCAGCGGACAAGTGCTTCCATACCGACGGTCTCTCCGGTCAGCAGGTCGAGTTGCGGTTGGTAGACCAGAAAGAATTCCCCATTCCCTATCGCCCGACGCAGACAGCCTTCGAGCCTGTGGCGCTCAATGGCCTTTTCATGCATCTGTTCCGAAAAAAAGTGGTAGGCGTTGCGACCGTCCCTTTTGGCTGCATACATGGCGGTATCGGCATGCTTTAACAGGGTCTCCGAATCGGTTCCATTCTGAGGAAAAAGGGCGATGCCGATACTGGCCGAGGAAAAAACCTCGCTCCCATCCAGTTCATAGGTATGTTCCGTGAGCGCCTCGGCGACCTTACAGGCCACCTCCGCGGCCGCACATTCGCTTTTGACATCGGTCAACAGCAGGACAAATTCATCCCCACCCCAGCGGGCCAGGATATCGCCCGTGCGGAGTCTAGCGCGAAGCCGCCGGGCAACCTGCTGCAACATCAAATCCCCTTTGGCGTGCCCCAAGGTATCGTTAATCTGTTTAAAGTTATTCAGATCGAGCAACAATACCGCCACCGAGTTACCGGTTCGCCCGGCATTGCCAAAAGCCTGTTCCATATGTTCTATGAGTAGAGTCCGGTTGGGCAACCCGGTCAGGCCGTCAAAAAAGGCCAGGCGCCGAATCTCCTGTTCGGCCTTTTTCTTTTCGGAGATATTCAGAAAGGATCCCATTCTGGCCAAGGGCTCCCCGGAGGGATTTTTGACGATATTGGCCAGAAGCTCCACATCGATCAGTTCGCCGTTTTTGGTTGTGGCCTGCAACTCCCCTCGCCACTCTCCCTTATCCCGGAGGGCCTGACGTACATCCGAGACCTTGCTCGGATCGACATGAATAGCGAAGGCATCCCGGCCCAACAAGTCCTTCTCGCTGTTATGTCCCACAATGTCGAGAAAAGTTTTGTTGGCGTAGGTCGTCCGCCCCTGGAGATCGCTCAAAATGATCGGGGACAGGGATGAATCGAGAGCATACTTGGCCAGATGAAGCTCTTCCTGAGTCTGTTTCGTTGCGGTAATATCCCGGGCGACCTTCAACACGGCGCTAACGCGACCTTCACCGTCGCGTAACGCCACATTGGTGGTGCAATGAAAGAACCGTTTATCGCCGTCAGGGCTGATCCACGCCTGTTCGTCCTCCTGCAATTCGCCTTCCTGAAAACAGACCAGAGCACCACAGGTGGAAGTCGAGCAAGACTTATTGCGGCGGTGAATGACCTGATAACATTTTTTTCCGACCATCTCTACGCCGAAGAGATCTTTGGCGGTATCATTGGCCCAAAGGATGTACAGGGAGCGGTCGAGCATGATTATCGGGTCGGCAATGCTTTTCAGAATGGCGCCAAGCATATCTTCGCTTTCCCGCAGAGCCCGTTCTGCCTTCTTGCGGTCCGTAATGTCGATATAGGAACCCATCAGGCACAGGGGTTTGTCCTGTTGGTTGCGCACCAGAAAGATCGAGGCTTGGGTTTCAAACCGTGAACCGTCCCGCCGCACCCCGATCAATTCCCCGGACCAGGTACCATTGGCGGACAGATCTGGCAGGATAGCTTGCGTCTGTTCGGGATGTTCCCATAGATCGAAAGCCGGCCGGCCTATAAATTCATAGGGAGAAGTCTCATGCCACATGGACTGAAAAGCCTCGTTGGCGTAGGTCAGCTTTCCACTCAGATCGGCCAAAATAATGCCACTGATCGATGAATCAAGACCATGCAACGCCAGGCGCAGGTCATCCAACGCCTTATCCCGCTGGGAAATATCCCGATCGATCCCCCTATAACCGGCCAGTTTTCCGGATTTGTCAAAAAACGGTAGAGCGCTGGTTTCGCACACAACGACTCTGCCGTCCCGGTGCAGATTGATATTTTTCAGCAAGTGAAATGGCTGCTGGTTTTCGATGATACGTTTGAACTTTGCTTTGATGTGCTTGGCTTCCACCGGCACCATCAGATCGAGGGGGGTCTTGCCCAGCACCTCCCCGGGCGCATAACCGAGCAGATCCTGAACCCGGGCACTGGCGTAGGTAAAGCGACCGGAGGCATCCATCTCCCAGATCCAGTCACTGGCCGTTTCCACCAGGGAACGAAAACGTTGTTCGCTTATGCGCAGCGCTTCAGACGCCACGCTGGCCTTGCGAAGAGCAATGCCTAACAGCAAGGCCAGCAAGGAGAAAATAACGGCCGATAACACCACCAACAACGGCAAGAAAGTCGACTTATCCAACAGTCCCCCCTAACACTCAATGCCATAAATTCTAGTAATTTCATAATCTTAAAACAATGCTAAGTTTTTCACAATTAATTTTCAGGAGTGGAAGCAAGAGCTTCACGGAGTGAGAAAAATGGCCGTCGAAGAATAAGGCCGGAGAGAAATTCCGGGCCGCAATCTATTGCAGCTTTTCGACCCAATGCCCCCGTTTCCGCAGTTCAGCCACTAGGCCGTCGTCACCGACAAGATGTCCGACCCCAACCAGGATCAGTTCCGTCTCCGGCGTCTGTATAAAATCTTGGATAACTGGCAACCATGCAGCATTCCGCGCGCTGAAAAGCCTGCCATAAATATCCGGAAACCGTTCCTTGAAATCGTCCGTAGCCAGCTTGGCGATGGCTTTTTCGTCTCCGTCCCGCCAGGCAGCGATAAGGCCATCAAAAACTTCGTCAAGTCGATCCAGCTCATCAATGGAATGCTGCATAAAACGATCTTCATGCCCTCTGGCCATCCCCATCATGAATTCCACCTGCTCTTCAATGGTTTCCAGGGCCTCCCTTCCCTTTCCATCGGCTACCGCCTTCTGATAAAAATGAAGGTCGACCCCACCTTGAACAATGCCATGGCGTTCCAGTTCTATGGCCAGAAGGGTCAGAGACACCATGGCAGGTTTGAGCCGGGAAAAAGCGCTCAACTGAAGATTACGGCTCTGGCAATGCTCCTGCAGCAACCGATAGGTTTGCGGCTGCAGAACCTCTTCCAGTGTGGTGCCATCCAGATAGAAAGCGTTACGAACAATCAGTTGCTGCATCTTCGGACTGTTCAACTGACCTGGATCGGCTTCGAAGACAATTTGTTCAGCAGCTTGATAGGCCCTCTCGAACTCGACCGGCAAGGGATAATCGCCCGGCCGCAGTACATGACAGGTGCCCCCCAGATAGGTCACCGAATCACCTTGGCGAACCACCCAGACGGAAGATTCTGCAGAGGCATGCCCACATAACCCGATAATCCCCAGAATGATCAAAAACAGGCGTTTCATTTTAGTCTCCTTGAACCCCTTGTTTACACAACGGCAAGGCGCGTTTTCCAACCCTCTTCGCAACGTGGCGTGAACCTGCACTTTTGTGGTAAAAGAATATGCGAATCGAAAAAGAGATCAACACCTTAAACCTAACTTATGAAAAACAAATGCGTATCTTTGTCAAGAAATATCATCTGGCGTTATATCTTTTAGCTATCGTAGTCCTGCTGCAAAATGGAATGTCACAGCGGCAGGCAACGGCGGCTGCGTGGTCCGTTGTCGTGCATCCGGCTATTCTACAACCGGGCGACGTAGTCAGGATCGAACTAAACCCGGCCACCGATTTCTTTTCCGCCACACTGACATGGCAGAACCGGAAAATCCCTCTATCACTTCTTCCGAACGGACGGATGGCAGCCCTGGTCGGTATTCCCAGGGACACGGCCGCAGGAAACCATCAAGCCAGGTTGCAGGTAGCCGCTCATAACGGCCTTCGCCACAGTCAGCTTGTCAACTTACCTATCCGGAAAAAGGTCTTTCCGGAGCAGCACCTCAACCTGCCCCCACGGCAGGTCAGCCCAGACCGAAATGCCATGGATCGCCACCGCCGCGAGCGAGCCGAACTGGATAGGATTTTTAGCCGCCCGCAACAGGCGAGGTTCTGGGATAAACCCTTTCAGCTGCCGGTTCAGGGGAAACTGCTTTCCCCCTTCGGCGTGCAGCGTATTCTCAACGGTCAGCCCCGGAGTTATCACAGTGGCGTTGATCAGCGGGCCCGGCTCGGTGAGCCTGTAGCTAGCTCCGGGGGCGGTCAAGTGGTGCTGGTCGCCGACCACTTCTTTGCCGGCAAGAGCGTCTACATCGATCACGGCATGGGTATCCTGACCATGTATTTTCACCTTTCCAGGATCGATGTCAGTGAAGGAGACCGGGTCATGGCCGGTCAGATCATCGGCCTGGCCGGTGCCACAGGCCGGGCCAGCGGGCCTCATCTGCACTGGGGAGCACGGGTACATAACTGCAAGGTCGATCCCCTGGCCTTATTGCGTGCTCTGGAAGCTTCGCCCTGAAACATGCTTTCAGGCAACAGTCGTCACCCCTGTGGACAAAAACGACCAAATACGGCCTTAAACTAAAGAACCGCCCGGTGCTCATTGCTCCGGACGGTTCTTTTTTTACTTTAGCGATCCCCTGTTAAAACCGGGTCGCCAAATGTCTTAACAGGACTCCCACTTCGTCAACATTCTCCAAAGCATAGCGGGCCAGGGTCGGTCGCACCTCGTCCCGCACCAGGATACCGATACCGTGCTGTTGCAGTTCACGAAAGGCATCCTCGTCCGTCAAATCATCGCCGATATAGATCGGCAGGGTCTTGTGCTTGACCGGTTGCAATGTTTCCAGCAACCAGGTCAGCGCTTTCCCCTTGTCCCAATCGATATCGGGGCGCAGTTCAAAGATCAACTTGCCGCCCGTCTTACGCAACCCCTCGCTTGCGGCCAACACGCCATCGACCACCGCCGTCACCAGATCCACCTGTTCCTTGGCCACCCGCCGAAAATGGATCGCCACAGCGAATTTTTTCCGTTCGACCTGTGCCCCAGGAATCTGGCTGAGCTGTCTCAGCAGAGCCTTTTCCGCCCTATCCAAAGCGGGCAGAAACTGGCTGCCCTGTTGGAGTTCGTGACCGAATCCGGCCGGTCCCGCAATATGAAATCCGTGACTGCCGACATAATAGGCTTCGTCAATACCGACTTTGGCGCGCACGTCATCCAGGTCGCGGCCGCTGACAATGGCCAGAGTACAACGCTGAGCCAGACAACGGACCGACTCGCGCATATCCGGAGAGATCACCGCCCATTCCGGCCGGTCGACGATGGGGGTCAAAGTGCCGTCAAAATCGAGAAATACTACCGGTTGCCGGTCCTGCAATTCTTCATTCAATTGGGCCATGTATTCCAATGCGGAAGGCAATTCGTTGGAAAGCCTGGTTTTTGCCATATCACTCAAAACCTTCTCCTAGAATTCATAATGGGAACGGACAGCCTTCCACAGCTCAGTCTTTTTTGCGACCGAACAGGTCCGGGAGGTGAATATCGAAATGCTGCAGGCACATAACCAGCAATGCCAGGGCAGCCGCATCATCAAGGTTTCCGATAAACGGCAGATTGTCCGGAATCAGCTCAAAAATACCGGAGCCCGGATTGAATAAATAGATGACGCTTATAAGTCCAAGCAACAGGACGATGAAATTTTTCACAAGTCCCCCTTTTCTGGGCCTCGAACCCTTTAGAAACCGTACCCGCAAAAGCCGTCCTGAATGCAAGCCCCGGTGCCAAAGAGAACACCGCGGCTGCCCCACTGGCAGTTGAGTCTTCCTTAGTCGCCAGCCAGTATCTGTTCCACGGCCTCGGCCATATCGGCAACGACAAGTGCATCCTGATGCCCGATCAACGCTTCGTCCCCCGGTCGATACTTGCCGGTCCGTACCAGAATACCGCGCATGCCGGCTTTCAGGGCCGCGCCCACGTCGGAACGGGCATCGTCACCGATCATGATGACCCGATCCAGGGGACAGCTGAACTCTTCCCGGGCGGCGGCAAAAAAATCGGGCGACGGCTTACCGAGCACCAGTGCCTCGGTACCGGCAGCGTATTCGAGGGCGGCGACAAAGGGGCCGGCATCAAGCTGCAAACCGTCGCGGCCTTCGAAACAGGCGGTGCGACCGGTGGCAATGAGTTGCGCCCCGCCCTTAAGAAGACGAAAGGCATGATTGAGATTAGCGTATGTAAAGTGTTGCAGCGCACAACCGACGACCACCGCATTGGGATCTTCCTGAGGCAGATCGGCAAACTCTTCTTCCAGGTCGGGATGAACCAGCAGATAAGGTCGCAGGTTGTGTTTGAGTAAGTACCGCCGTACCACCAGAGGCGCGGTAAAGAGTTCTTCCAGGGCAATATCGAAGCCGATTTCGCCCAGAACCTTCTGCAGAAAACGGAGACTCTTGCTGGAGGTATTGCTGACAAAACGCACCCGGTATCCCTCGTTCCGCAAGCGAGCCACCGCCTCGGTGGCCCCGGGCAGAGGCGTCCGGCCTACATGCAGGGTACCGCTTAAATCGATAAAAACACATCGGGCCATAAGGCTCGGTTTCCTTTCTTGAAAATTGGCATAACCGGCCTTGTTAAGAGCAGGAGCCGCTCTTAAACCTGACCCGCGACGTAATCGGGATAAGCCGGTTGGTACATCCATGAATACATATAGTTTAGCAGATTGGCCGGTTGCTTCGTACGGGCCAGACCTTGTTCGTAGACCAACTCTGCTACGGCCGCGGCAATGCAGGCGGATACCTCGCGAATTTTTGACAGGGGGGGATATACCGAAGCTTGAGCCAGGTCCGCATCTGTGACTTGAGCCGCCAGGGCCCGCGCCGCCACCAGGAACATCTCGTCGGTTATACGTTCCGCCCCGGTAGCCATGGCGGCCAGACCGATGGCGGGAAAGATATAGACATTGTTGCCCTGGCCCGGCACCAGGGTGCGGTCGTCCAGAACTACCGGAGCAAAAGGACTGCCGCTGGCAAAGACCGCCCGGCCTCCGGTGGCCGCATAGGCCTGCTCGGCGGTACATTCCGAATTACTGGTGGGATTAGACAAGGCAAAGATGATCGGCCGTTTATTGAGGGTCGCCATCTCGGCCATCACCGCATCGTTAAAAGCCTGTCCCTGACCGGAAACACCGATGAGGGCCGTCGGTTTAAGGCTTCGCACGGCGCTGAGCAAGTCGGCCTGCTGCGGATAGTCGTGGGCAAAAGACTGTTTATGAGCGGCCAATCCCTGCCGGCTTTGAACCACCAGCCCTTTGGAATCGACAAACCAGCACCGTTGACGGGCCTGTTCCTCACTCAGACCTTCGGCCATTAACGCAGCTACCAAAAGGGTGCCGGTTCCGGTACCGGCTTCACCCGCACCCAAGAACAGAAAGGTCTGCTCCGCCAGAGTACCGCCGGTCAGACGCAGGGCGGCGTAGATACCGGCCAGAGCGACGCTGGCGGTGCCTTGAATATCGTCGTTGAAACAGCAAACCCGGTGTTGATAAGTCTTCAGCAAACGGAAGGCGTTGCGGTTGGCAAAATCCTCGAATTGAATCACCGCCTTGGGAAAAACCTCCTGAACCGCCAGCACGAACTCTTCGATCAGGGCATCGTACTCGGCGCCGCGAATGCGGGGCTGGCGCATTCCCAGGTAGAGGGGATCCCGCAACAACTCATCGTTGTTGGTGCCGACATCTATAGTCACCGGCAGGCAATAGGTCGGATGAATACCGGCACAGGCCGTGTAAAGGGAGAGCTTTCCCACCGGTATTCCCATACCGTCCACACCGAGATCGCCCAGACCGAGAATCCTTTCTCCGTCGGTCACCACCACCATGCGCACGTCCTCATAGCTCCAGTTGCGAAGCAGTTCGGCAATACGCCCTTTATGAGTTGCGGAGAGATAAAGGCCCCGCCCTTTGCGGTAGATGTGGGAGAACTGTTTGCAGGCCTGCCCGACGGTTGGGGTATAGATAATCGGCATCAGCTCCTGCAGATGGTCAGTCAGCACCCTGTAAAACAATGCCCGGTTGCGATCGAACAGGGCCATCATGGCGATGTATTTGCCGAGCGCGGTATTGTTGCGGCGCACTCCCTCCATCACCCGGGCGACCTGATCGTCCATGGTCGAAACATGGGCCGGCAACAGGCCAAGCAGCCCCAAGGTTTCCCGCTCGGCACGGCTGAAAGCCGTTCCCTTGTTGAGCATCGGGTTTTCCAAAAGATCATTGCCGGTGGGCAGCGGGACACCCGGGCGGCCCAGGTAAACGGATGTGGGTTTTTCCTCGGACATAGACAGTTCCTTCGAACACCGGCCAACCGGCGATTTAATATTTCAGACCCTGGTTGCCGGCCGCTATTGCTCCGATGCGATCAACTTGCCGGCCAAGGCCGCAAAAATCACGGCGAAGGTCCGTTGCATCCACAAAAGAAAGCGGGGCGAATGAGCCAGGTAGGTTCGAACGCTGTGCGCGGATAGACCGTATAGGACAAAAACGAACAGGGTCATGGCCATGAATAAGGCGCTCAGCACCAACATCTGAGCCATGGGAGACGCCCCATCGGAGGTGACGAATAAGGGTAGAAAAGCCAGAAAGAAAATGGACAGCTTCGGGTTGAGGATATTGATCAGAAAACCCCTCAAAGCCACCTTGTAAAGCCCCTCCGGTTGATCGGAACCACTGAACTGCAAGGCACCGGTTTCCCGCCACATGGACCAGGCCAGATACAACAGGTAGAGTGCACCGACAACTTTAATCCATTGAAAAGCCAGGGCGCTGGTGTGCAACAGAGCGGAAAGTCCCAAGATGCTGGCCAGCAAATGAGGAACGATGCCGAGGGTACAACCGCAGGCGGCGGCGATGCTGGCGCGCCAGCCTGAAAACAGGCCGGCCGATACCGTGTAGATCACGCCGGTTCCCGGTATCAGAACCACCACCAGAGAGGTCAGAAAAAATTCCATGCCCGGCATACGGCCTCCTTTAATAACAATCCAGGGAAAATGGCTCCAGTCAGTCCAGATAATTGCGGCCGTACTGGCGGCTGAGGTACAGGCCGATGGAGGCGCCGACAACTGCTGAAAAGTAGCCGGTCATCAGGCCAACTTTGCTGCCGAGCCACCAGCCGGCGCCGCCGCCGAGGCTTACCCCCAAAACTACCACGAACATTTTGATCATGGTTCTTCCTTGGTTTATCAGAGTGAATCTCAAAACCGGCGGGTCGCGTCCCGCCGGGAGTCTAACTTATCACGCAACTTCGATTGAATTATGCTTATGCCTTCTTGTTATTGGTTCCGACAAAGACCAAAACAGCCCTTCTCAAACAAACAACTTTAAAACCGGCGGGTCGCGTCCCGCCAGACGCCTTCCTTTTTGTCCAGGCGGCAACAAAAAGGAAGCAAAAAGTGCCTGCCACTGCGTGGAGCATGCTGTCGCGAAGGCAAGGAAAAAGCTAACTCCTTTTTAGTTATCTTACCCCGACAGAAATTTCTTTGCGCGGTTCCTCTTCTGAAATCAGGTGCGAAAACAATTCGTTCGATTGTCTTCTCAACGGTGACCTAAGGTGTTGTTGGGTTTTTAAACCCATAATTCAAAGTCAGCTTCGCTTCCCTGCGTTCTGTCGTCCGCTGGCTGAATGCTACCCCATTAGCCGGAGAGCCGACAACGAAGCTAAAAGCTGCTGCCAAACTCTGCCTCGTATCGCTGGCGAAATTCTTCCAGGGTGAACTGATGATTCTGGGTGCCGTTGTGCTCGATCTTGATCGAACCCATCAGCGAGGCAATGCGACCCGTAGTCTCCCAATCGAGTCCCCGATTCAGGCCGTAGATCAGACCGGCCCGATAAGCATCGCCACAACCGGTAGGATCATTGACCGCGCTCGGGGTCACGGTGGGGATCAGGTATTCGTCGCCATTACTGTAAATGACCGACCCTTTTGCGCCGCGTGTAACGATCAGCGCTTCAACCCGTTCCGTGATCTCCGCCACGCTCAGCCCGGTCTTTTCCTGCAGCAACTGCCATTCGTAGTCGTTAACCGTCACCCAGGTCGCCTGATCGATAAAATTGCTCAATTCTTCGCCGCTGAACATGGGCAACCCCTGACCGGGATCGAAAATAAAAGGGATATCGGCCGCAGCAAACTGGGCGGCATGCTCGATCATACCCTCGCGACCATCGGGCGAAACGATCCCCAGGGTAACGTCCGCCACCTCATTGATGACATTGCGATGGGCAAACCCCATGGCGCCGGGATGAAAAGCGGTGATCTGGTTGTCGTCAAGATCGGTGGTGATATAGGCCTGGGCGGTAAAAGTATTGTCCACCTCGGTTACATAAGTGCCGTCGATGCCGCAACTCTCCATCCATTGCCGATAGGGAGCGAAATCCTGACCGACGGTGGCCATGGGCAGGGGTTGGCCGCCAAGCAACTTGAGACCGTAAGCGATATTGCCGGCACAACCGCCGAACTCGCGGCGCATCTCCGGAACCAGAAAACAGACGTTAAGGATATGCACCTGGTCGGGCAGGATGTGGTTTTTAAAACGGTCTCCGAAGACCATGATGTTGTCGTAAGCAAAGGAGCCGCAAATTAGGGTACGCATGAAGGGATTGTTCCTTTCGTTCTGCCAAAATTGAGATTGGCTATATCAGTATGGGAAGTTGATCACAATGAACATCCATTTTGCCCGAATTCAGATGCGATGTACAGATGCCCCTTAGCCAATCAGGACAAATTGCCTGGCGGATACAATTTCTTGAAATTATGGCGTGCCTCACCAGCCGACTCCAGGGGGAAGACATTCTTGCCAACATAGCACGCAAAGCCCCATCGTTTCAGTTTGTCCGTCCGGCTACCAACAGATAAAGCCAACGGTACCCGGCTTGCGGGTACCGTTGGCTTTGGGAAAAGGCGTGCGGCACGATCTAATGTCTTACCTACCAGCATTCATTCCGGCTTGAACAAGAATAAAAGCCTATTTGGTAACGAGCCATAAGGCATGAATGACCCCTGGCAAGAAAAAAACCAGACAGAGGATAATGTTGATCAAGAGATCTTTGCCGACACCATTTTTAAGAAAAACGGCAATCGGCGGTAAAAATAAGGCCAGGATTATCAAAATAATCTTGTTCATAATAAGGTCTCCTAGTTAGATTTTAGTGTCCATTTTTCGTGGGTAGCACCGAAGGCTAACGGTTATTGATAAGCGGCGACGCACCGAAATTTGAGTACCACCGAGATTTTCGTATAGCGCCTACGTTTCCTCGTCCGCTTGATTTGATGGTTAGAAATCACTTCCACCAATGGGTTGTCTGATAAGTAAAGTCAAAAGTCATAATTTCTGGATCGGATAGATAATGCTTTTTCCAGCTCTCGTTCATTTTCCAGGCAGATACTTTTGCCCCCATTGGAAACAACTCAAGCAGGTGCTTCATTGAAGTGATGAATACTTCAATTTTGCTGTTTTCATCTACTACGATGGCGAAGTATGGAACGCAACCAAAAGCATCACATGCCATTTTTGCCTTTTTAAAATTATCATTTGGAAGACTCAGATATGACCCCTCTGTGCCAATATTTCTCGATCGTCCCTTTACAGAAATGCCCATGAGTTCATTTGAGTGTGGGTTTTTTGCAATAATATCAATGCCCGTGTGATCAACGATGGAACATTCAAACCCATATTTTGACAACCAGTACAAAATTAAGTTTTCGGCAAAGTCGCCGGTGATTTTTGAATGTCTTGTGCTTTTGTCTATTTTCATTTCTTTGATTTCTAACGGTTCATGATAACCGGCGGCGACGAACCGCTCGCCAACCACCGCAATTTTAGATTTTGCTTTTTCAAATTTGCACAGACGTATTTTCCGTCCGGTTGATTAGTTTGTTAGCTTTTTTTGTAGTGCTTGTCGAACTCTTTTAAGATATTTGTATTGAAAAATGGCATGTTTCCAGTTTTTGGATTTGCTGGATTGTATGGCCTTTGATGACAATACTTTTTATTCTTTGATAGTTCTTTTCTTATATCATGGTATTTCTTATTTATTTTAAAGTCGCTATATCTCTTTTTTAGTCGCGTAGTTAAAACATTGTAGTCCCATGGAAATTTTTCTAAAATGTCTTCTTCGGTAATTTTTACTTCCTGAGCATTTGGGTCATTTGTGATTTTAACAGGCACGCCTGCGTCGCTTTTAACCTTTTGAAACTTAACGTCTATTTTTAAAGTTAGGTTGTAATCTTTAACGTCTTCTTCGTCGTAAGGTTCTTCTAGCGATTTTATGTATTTTAATAGTTTTTTTTCGTTTAAATTTAATGATTCACCAGGGGCGGTGTCAAAATCACGAAAAAATGAGAGGGGCATTAAGTAGAAGTTGTATTTTCCAAGAATTTCGCCGTACCAACTCTTAACTAACTGTAAATAATTTTGAAGTGATGCAGTACCAATTTCTTGTACTTTAATGGCGAGCATCAAATCTTCGTTTATAAAATGAATGCTGTTATCTCGAATCTCGGTTAGCGCAAATAGGTTTTCTTTAACTGCTTTGTCAATTTTTACACCATAATCTTCAGTGATAATTCTGTATGCCTCATTGAGCCCAACCGACATAGGATTGCCAGCACGATTCAATTTTCTGTATAACTTTTTCGATTTCCCTCCACCTTTTAAGCTTTTATGCTCCCATACAAATAGAGAAGTCAGTTTGTTTGAAGATAATTGTAGAACTTTTGATTTGAGTAGAAGTTCCCAAGAATTGATACATAATACGGAGAAAGTTTCTTCTCTGTATTTGAAATCTGGCTTGTTGTAGACCTCAATGGCTGAAATCATTGCCGATATTGATTTATCGAGCATTGCTCTTGTTCTGGATTTCATTTTGATCCTAGAAAGCTAACGATAGTGATAAGCGGGCTGGCGCAAAGACATTTCAAGAAGGCAGAGACCTTTACGCAAACCGCCTAGGTTTCACCCAGTCCGCTTGATCTAATGGTTAGGCTTTTCGGTTAAGTTGCCGTGGCATGTTGGGCAAATATTTTTCGAAGTTTGAGCTTTGGAAAATGATTCCTTGCATTCTTCACAAATTACAATTTCAAGATTTTCCTTTTCATGCGCACCGGTTGCCGGAACGCCCTCGCTGTTGAAAATGATGGCAAGAAAAATAGCTATTTGTGAAGTCAGGCCGATTGCTAAGAATTTACCAATTTCATCGAAGATTTGTTGCCAGCTCTTTGCAACTTTGTAAAGCTCGAATTTGAAAGGGATGCCAGCCTTTTCAATAAACACAAAGAACGCAATAACAAACAATGAAGCAAGGAATGATTGAAAAAACGCTTTAATAACTTTTTTGTTGCTTGCCATATTCTTTCGAAGCCTAACGGGCAGCGAGATGAGCCGCAGTCGGTTGGGGGCGGAGATTGCATGTTAATGCAATCTTCCGTGCCAAACGACCGAGCGGAGCGAGCCCGAAGGGGGTCGGTTCGATTGAGTTTGATAGGCGGAGCGCCAAAGGCGCGGAGCCTATCAAACTCAAGAGTTCATCTCGCTGCCCGATAAGCGGAGCGCCGAAGACGGTCCGCTTATCATCGGTGTTATGTGGAAAATTTTCCGCCATAACACCCTTATAGCAGGCAAAATTTTCCACTTATTGCAATATTAAGAGGGTAAAAGTGGAAAAATCCCCCTCGGTTTTTCCGTTTGGCAATACTATAAAAAGTTCTTATGAAAAACAAGTTAAAGTTCCGTCCCAATCCTACCACCCAATTGTAATATTGAGCAATTGGGGCTTATCTTCTCGCCGCCAGACAAAAAGGCCCCGGTCATTTACGACCGGGGCTTTAACCATTCACAATTCTCATTTTTTCAATTCATCAAATACAGCTTGACAGCTTCGTTACAGCCTTCAATTCTCCAGACGCAAAAGGCCCCTTGATCAAAAAACCGAGGAGCCCTGCGAGGTGTCGCTGGATAATTTCAGTTGTGAAAACTATTCTGGCAGCACTGTTTTGTCAGTTTCTCTTCTGGTCTAAGACAGAGATATTCCACTGTCTCCAGCCTATTTACTTTCCCTCCAGTAATTATTTGCCGCGGCGACTGTTTGAAAATGGATGGCGATCACCTGAGAACAGGCAATAAGGGAATCGGCATCATTGGCGTAAACTTCACGCAATTTAAACAAAACCTCTTTGTCCGGCTGAGTCGTCTTGACCCCGATTCGAGCCAACTTAACGGCCAGGTCGAAGCCCTGTTGTGGCGTTTCGGTAATCAGGGACAGAGGTTTAGCCGCTTTGGCCATCTCTTTAGTCATCTTCATTTCGTGGGAATCGGCAAACGATATCGAAGCTGCCATCAACAAAAAAAACAAGACACAAGAGCTCATCATAATTTTTTTCATTCGTCGTTTCTCCTTTCAAAAAAACAGGTAAGCCCGTCTTACCCTGTGATGTCTTCAAACCTGGCCTCGGGGGCATTTTTCATGACCGATGCGACCCCCTTCTCCATACTCGCCTTGGATGAATAGTATTCACTGCGCCCTATTTCCTGGCCGTTTGTTGCTTTAAGAATGAAATAGGGTTCACCTTTGGAATTCTCTCTGAACTCAAAGGCCCCTTCGCGAAGGGAGTTTTTACGAACGGATTCGATTCCCTTTTCAGCGCTGAGCTTTTGCTTGTAGCGCTCGCTGGTCAGTATCACCTGTCCGTTGGCAGCCTTGAGGTTAAACATGAACTGGCCATCTTTTGCGGTTTTCAACTCAAATTTGCCTTGCATCCTCTCCTCCTTTCGCGTTCTCTCAAAATGGTCCCCCAATGGATCACGATGCCTTTATCGTCACTGCTTTAAATCATATCGAAAACTAACGAATTGCAATCAATGTGTGTGTTTTTTAATATGTTATCCAAGGACGGGACATGATTTGGGAGAATATCAGGCCCAGACGCAAAAGAGCCCCAGGGTCGGTATTGATCCCGGGGCTCTTTCTTAAACCTTAAACTAAAAGGATTCGACGTGACTTAGAGCAGTTTTTTGACGGCCTCCAGAGCTGCTGAGTAATCGGGCTCGTCGGTAACCTCGTTGACCAACTGATAGTAAACGACCTTACCGGCACGATTGATCACCAGTACCGCCCGGGCCAACAGCTTGAGTTCCTTGGTTAACAGACCGTAATGGAGTCCGAAGTCACGGTCCTGATAATCGGACAGTGTCTGCACCCCTTCAATTCCGGCGGCACCGCACCAGCGCTTCTGGGCGAAGGGAAGATCGACGCTGACCGTGTAAACCACCAGGTCGTCCGAGAGGCCTGCGGCCTCTTCGTTAAAGCGGCGGGTCATGGTATCGCATACCGGCGTATCGAGAGACGGTACCACCGTAATCAAACGTACCCTGCCTTTTGAATCTTCCAGGGTCACGGGCTTGAGATCATTATCGAGTAGTGTGAAAGGGGGGGCTTGATCGCCAACGGATATCTCAGGGCCGAGCAGGGTCAGGGGGTTGCCGTGGATGGTGACTATGCCGGTACGTTCCTTGGTCATGATCTTCCTCCTTGGGATAAAAGCTGGGGAAACCGGCTCCGGATTCCGAAGCAGGCCGGGTGCTAATGTGATCAATCTGGTCAGATTTAAAATCTAACCGCCTTATCCCGCTTTGTCAAGCCTGCCCAATTTCATCACGGCAAATTCCGCAGCGCACGCAGCCGGCGCTGCAGGGCGGGGTAAGTTTGCCTGCGGCAGCGCGTTGGTACTCCTGCCACAGATAATCCCGTTCGACTCCGCTGTCGATGACTTCCCAGGGAAAAAGTTCCTCCTCGCCCCTCTCGCGGGTCACATAGAAGGCCGCATCGAGCCCGACCTGCTTGCAGGCCTTGCGTAAATTATCGCCGGCGGCCAGGGCCGGCAGGGTTCGGCCGGCACGCCGGTCGCCCCGGGCGAGAAAGGCCTGTAGCTCGGCGGCCCGTAACGATTCGAATATCACCTCGGTGTTGGGCAGCCGGCCTATGGCAGAACGGATGGTGCGAAAGCTCTTTTTCAACTCGGATTGAGAAGCCATGGCGGACCATTGCAACGGGGTGAAAGGTTTGGGAATAAAGGGATTGATCGATAGGGTCAATTGTCCAAGGCGCCCGCGCTTTTTCCCTTCGGCCAACCAGAGGTTACGAATCTTTTCTGTCAGGGACAACAGTTCGGCCAAATCGGCCTGGCATTCGGTGGGAAGGCCAAGCAGAAAATAGAGCTTTAGGTTGGGAATGCCGCCCTCGACCACCAGTTGCACCGCAGAAAGAATCTGTGCTTCGTCGAATCCCTTGTTGATAAAATCCCTAAGCCTTTGACTGCCCGCCTCCGGTGCCAGAGCCACCGTGCGATGCCCCGACTCCTTCAGGGCGGCAACCTCCCCCGGCGTCAGAGAATCGATGCGCAGACTCGACACGGAAATCTGGCCGTCAGCCTGCTGAATCCGATGCTCTATATCGGCGATGTCACTGTGATCGGACACCGCGGCACTGACCAGGCCGAGTCGCTGACGGTGGCAAAGCCCCTCGGAAAACTGATCCGCCAGGGCCGCAGCACTGCGCTCCCGGGGCGGCAGATAGATATACCCGGCCGCGCAAAAACGGCAACCCCGACCACACCCCCGGGAGATTTCCACCAGGGACATGTCTCCGAACTCCGTATCATCGGTATGGATAAAGGTCCGACTCTCGGATTCGTCAAGGCGCCCCAGCCATTGGCGTCGGACCTTTTCGGGTGCAGGCGAAATGGACTCATAAGCTGCCGGGGTCCCGTCGTCATTGTACTCAATGGAATAGCGGGAAGGCACATAGATACCGGGCTGACTGCAAAGTTGATCCAGTAACATCTCACGGTCGCCACAGTCTCCCTGCAGGGTATCGATCAGTCCGGGCAGTATCTCCTCCCCTTCGCCGACTGCAAACAGGTCCATAATCTCGGCCAGTGGCTCCGGGTTAAGAAAGGCGCAGACCCCTCCGCACATCACCAGGGGCAGATCTTCACCCCGATCGGCGGCCCACAGCGGGATGCGGGCCAGATCGAAAAGAAGCGGCAGGTGCAGGTAATCGTTCTCAAAAGAGATGGAAAAAGCGATCAGGTCGAAATCGCTCAGTGGCCGTGCGGACTCGAGGGAAAAAAGGGAAAAGCCGGTCTTGCGGTGTTCTGCCAGGTCAGCTGGGTCGGGGAGAAAAAAACGTTCACAAAGACAATCCGGCCGGCTGTTCAGAGCATGATGCACCCACTGAAAACCGAGATTGCTCATGGCCTGATGGTAGGTGTTGGGATACACAAGGGCCACGCTTAAACGGCCACCCCAGGGATGAGGAGAAGGGCCTTGTTCTGCTGCCAATCGCTGGCGGGCTTTTTCAAGTAGGCGGCGGGACATGCAAGCAACTCCGAAGCCCGGCAAATCCGGGGATGTGGATAACGAAGGTTGTACTGTGGAGCTATTTTAGCTCAGCAAGCAGTTGAAATACAGCTACAAACGGCGAGTCGCGTCCAGCCGGTCGCCCTGCCTTTTGTCCAAGACAGCAAAAAGCAGACAAAAAATGGCTGCCTCCGTTCAGGAAGCAAGCGGAAGTCGGTAACCTTCCCGGAATAAAGAAAAGGGGACCGCTAAGGGCGGTCCCCAGTGGACGAGGGAGTCGTCACTTCATTACATGACGGGTGAAAACACCAGTCTATATAGCCGGCACCGGCACAGCCGCACAGGGCCATACGGCCCAACTACAGCGGACAAGCGGAGTCTTGCCGCCGCGGAACAACGACCTTCGGCCGGCATCAAACTAAAGGAATAATTACGTATTTAGTCGACCCGCTTACGCAAAAAGGTCGGTATATCGTACTCGTGTTCTTCGCTGGATGTTGCTCTCAGGCCACGAGGCGCATCCTTCTGACGCTCACGAATAAAGGTCGGCAGATCGCGATCGACCTTGTCGGTGGTCAGATTGATGCGATTCTGCAACTCTTCAACATTGCGCTTGCCCTTTTCAAAGGAAGCACCGAAGCCGGTAGCGATGGCGGTAATCTTGATGGTATCGCCGAGTTCTTCGTTGATCACCAGACCGATGATGATATTGGCATCTTCATGAACTTTTTCGTGAATAATGCTGCTGGCCTCGTCGAATTCTTCCATGGTCATGTTCGACGAACCGGAGATATTAACCAATACCCCCTTGGCGCCGGAGATGTCGATATCCTCCAGCAGCGGGCTGCTGATGGCCTGTTGGGCCGCTTCGCTGGCCCGCCGTTCGCCTTCGGCAATACCGATGCCCATCATGGCCATGCCCCGCTCGCTCATAATCGCCTTGACGTCAGCAAAGTCGACGTTGATCAAACCGCTGGTGGTAATGAGGTCGGAAATGCCCTGTACGGCCTGGCGCAGAACGTCATCAGAGGGACGAAATGCATCGAGGATACTGGTGTTCTTGCCCGACAAACCGAGCAGCCGGTCATTGGGAATGACAATCAGCGAATCAACGACTTCTTTGAGGCGGTCGATGCCCAACTCGGCTTTTTTCAGGCGCTGCTTGCCTTCACGGGTGAAGGGTTTGGTGACAACGCCAACGGTCAGAGCCCCGAGCTCCTTGGCCACCTCGGCTATAACCGGAGCGGCGCCGGTGCCGGTACCACCGCCGAGACCGGCGGCAATAAAAACCATATCGGCCCCATCGAGAGTTTCAGACAGCCGCGCCCGGTCCTCCAGAGCCGCCTCGCGGCCCATTTCCGGATTGGCCCCGGCTCCAAGACCCTTGGTAAGCTTGGCACCGAGCTGCAGCTTCAGAGGCGCCTGACTGTTGCGCAGGGCCTGTGCATCGGTATTGGCGCAGACAAAATCCACTCCTTCGAGATGCGACATGATCATGGTGTTGACCGCATTGCCGCCGCCACCGCCGACGCCGATCACCTTTATTTTAGCCGTCTGGTCGATACTTTCATCAAATTCAAACATGACTCCCTCCCTCTTTGCGGACGCCGAATGTTTCTCCGTAACCTTCGACGTCTGTTGGTGTTCTAAGCTCGGTTCTTATCAAAAGAATTCGTGCAGCCATTCCTTCATGCGCCGCACTACTTTATCGAATACGTTGTCCTGGCCGATCATGAACTTGTGGGATTTGATATTGCGGCTACCGTATTTGACCAGGCCGACGCCGGTAGCATAAATGGGTGAATTGACCACGTCGGTCAGACCGCCGATTCCCTGGGGCACACCACGCCGGACCGGCAGGTTGAAAATCTGCTCGGCCATTTCCGGCATGCCGGGCAGAATCGAGGTACCGCCGGTAATGACCACGCCGGAAGCGATAAAATCTTCATAGCCGCTGCGAATGATTTCCCGGTTGACCAGGGTAAAGATCTCTTCCACCCGGGGCTCAAGAATCTCTGCCAGTAATTGACGGGAAAGAACCCGCGGCTCACGACCGCCCACGGAAGGCACCTCGATGCTTTCGTCCTTGCCTACCATGGAGGTCAGGCAGCAACCGTACTGCTGTTTGATCTTTTCCGCTTCGGCCATTGGGGTCCGCAGGCCGACAGCGATATCGTTGGTCAGATGGTTGCCCCCCAGCGACAGTACCGAGGTGTGCTTGATGGCACCATCGAGGTAAATGGCAATATCGGTGGTACCGCCGCCAATATCGACCATGGCGACCCCGAGTTCCTTTTCGTCGGCGGACAGTACCGACTCGGATGAGGCCAGCTGCTCGAGAACGATATCGGCAACGTTGACATTGGCCCGGTTACAGCTCTTGACGATATTCTGAGCACTGGCTACCGCACCGGTGACGATATGGACTTTGGCTTCAAGGCGTACACCGCTCATTCCGAGGGGCTCCTTAATGCCGTCCTGGTCGTCGATAATGAATTCCTGGGGCAGCACATGAATCACTTCCCGATCCATCGGGATGGCCAGGGCTTTGGCCGCATCGATAACCCGGTCGATATCTTCCTTGGTTACCTCGCGGTTTTTAATCGCGATCACCCCCTGGGAATTAAAGCCTTTGATATGCCCGCCGGCAATACCGGCAAAAACCGACTTGATTTCGCACCCGGCCATCAGCTCCGCTTCCTGCAGGGCCTTGCGAATTGAGTCGACGGTGCTCTCGATATTGATTACCACCCCTTTTCGCAGTCCACGGGAGGGGCTGGTACCGATGCCGACAATATCAAGCCCCTCGTCGGTCAGATTGCCGACGATCGCACAGATCTTGGTCGTACCGATATCGAGCCCGACGATCAGGTTCTCCTTGTGATTGCTCATGGTGTGTCTTCCCCCTTGGTAACTTAGCCCCGGCCGCGATTGCGATGGCTCTCGAGCTTGACAATAACGCGTTCGACAACATTGAGATCGATATAATTGATAGAAGCAAGCCGGGGCCGCAACTCTCGATAGATGCGCTCCAGGCGATCAAGTTTAGTGCTATAGCCGTTATGACCGAAACGCACCGGCACGCCACCCCGATAGGTATAGAGGGTAATGCCTTCCGGTGCCGTAACACGCAGTTCCGAAACCTGATCGAGGCTGAATACCCGGCGCTCCGAAAGTTCATGAAGCAGCCCCAATGCCCCCAGGAGCAGCTCGCGGGCCTGTTCCGGTTTTTCCAAAAGCAACTGCCGATCGATACCGGATATCAGAGGGTAATCGAGACGGTCGCCGGCATCAAGCATTTTAAAGATTTCACCGTTAATATCAACATAATAGAGGTAACCGAGGCGGACAATCGCCTGAGGCTGTCTCTCTTGGATACGAATCGTCACTTCATTGGGAAAACCCCGTTCTACTTGTGCACTGGCTATCCAGGGGTTTTCTTCGATTTTGCCGCCGATCATATCGAGGTCGAGATCAAAAATATTGCTGCCCTGCTCGATATCCGACAGAGCCAATATTTCATCCTGCGTCAGACGCTGACTATTCTCGACCCGCACCGATGTCACTGCGAAAAAGCCGGAGACCAGCATCAGCCTTCCAATCAGCACCGCGCCGAACAGAAGAAAGGCTGCACTTCCGCAGAAGACAGCTACCCTGAACAGACGGGCCAGCAGTTGCTTCCACGGCAAGGGCTTTTTCTGTTTTTTCAGCCGGTTCCTACCAACCGACCTGGGCTGTTTGAGGCTTCGCACGCTATCCCCACTTATTGATGCGTTCGCATAAAAATATTGATGCTAAGCTATCACTTGTTAATGCCGGCTCCCGCTAAAATCCGTTCAACCAACTGATCGAAGGAAATGCCGGCGGCAGCAGCGGCCTTCGGCAGCAAACTGGTTTCGGTCATGCCCGGAATGGTATTGGCTTCCAGACAAAAGAATTCATTGTCGCGAATCATGAAATCGATTCGGGCCGCTCCGGAGCAACCCAGAATATTGAAGACCTCTACCGCGGCTTTTTGCAGATTGGCATATAGTTCCTGATCCAACGGCGCCGGCAACAGATATTCCGTACGGCCGGCAGTGTATTTGGATTGATAATCGTAAAAACCGCTTTCCGGCACCACCTCGACTATCGGCAAGGCTTCGCCGTCGAGCACCCCAACCGTCACTTCCCGACCGGCGATAAATTCTTCCACCAGTACCAGATCGTCGTGACGCAAAGCTTCTTCCAACGCGGGCTGAAGTTCTTCTTCCTTGCGTACCAGGCTGATACCGATGGTCGAACCTTCCCGGGCCGGCTTGACCACCACCGGCAATGGCGGGCAATCGGCCAGGGGGCCATTTTCCAGATCGGCCGCCGTGCATTCGACAAAAGCCGGGGTCGGCTGGTTATGGTAGACCAGCAACTTCTTGGTCACGACTTTGTCCATGGCCATACTCGATGCCAGTACCCCGCTTCCCGTGTAAGGCAGCTGCATGATTTCCAACAGACCCTGAACCGTACCGTCTTCGCCGTAACGTCCGTGTAAGGCGACAAAGACCTTTGAGGACTGTTGCCAGGTCAGGCGACTCGGCAAATCGCGCCCGGCGTCGATAGGAAATGCGGCATAACCCAGCCTTTTCAAGGATTTAAGAACCGCTTGGCCGGTCCGCAGGGACACGTCCCTTTCTGCCGAAAGGCCGCCCATCAGTACCGCTATCGGTTTTTCCTGCGAGTTATCGCCGATCATTCTTGTCTATCGCTTTCCGCTGCCGTAACCGACAGCTCGATAATGATGCATTTACAAAATCTGCAGATGGAGATGGCTAAGCCATCATAGTTCGCCGACAATGCGAACCTCAGGCTCCAAGCTGACGCCGCTTTGCCGGTAAACCCGATCCTGTATCTGTTCCATCAGCGTCAGCACGTCGGCCGCACTGGCACAACCTCCATTGACGATAAAGTTGCTGTGCCGTTCGGAAACCCGCGCTCCGCCAACCACAGCGCCCCGCATTCCGGCCCGGTCGATGAGTTTCCAGGCTTGCTCTCCCGGAGGATTCTTAAACACCGATCCGGCATTGGGCCGGCCGACGCCCTGCGAACGGCGTCGCTGCAGCAGTCTTTGTTTTACTTCCTCCTGCAGATACTCGGCTTCGGCGTTTACCAACTTGAGTTGGACGGCAACCACCACCTTCCCGGCGGGAAGATTGGTGCTGCGGTAAGCAAAGCGAAGTTGCTCAGCCGTCCATTCTTCCTCACCATCGGCACCGGCGAGCACCACCGTACGTACGAGTCGCCCGAGCTCTTGCTCCCCGGCACCGGCATTCATGGCTACCGAACCTCCCAGGGTGCCGGGGATTCCGGCCAACTGTTCCAGGCCGCCCAATCCTAATTTGCAGGCCTCTCGCACCAGGGTCATGAGCCGCAGTCCGCCTTCGGCGAAGACCAGCGGTGCTGCTGAGAAATCGACGTGATCGAGCTTGCCCATGTGAATCACTGCGCCCCGTATACCGCCATCGCCTACCAGCAGGTTGCTGCCGTTGCCGATGACTTGCCAGGGCAATTGCGCTTCCTGCAGAATTTTCAGGGCGGCCAGCAGGTCGTCCCGATCCTGCGGTTGTACAAAGAGATCGGCCGGCCCGCCGATACGCCAGGTGGTATGGCGACTCATTGGCTCGGAGGTCAACACTTCGCCGCGCAGGGCAGCGCGTATCTCTTTTACAATGGACTCAGTCACTGTCACCCTGTCTAAGGTACTCGATCAGGTTTTCGCCAATCTGCCAGACATTGCCGGCCCCGAGGGTAATGACCAGGTCCCCCTCCCGTACCGTGTTTTGCAGGTGAGCCACCACTTCTTCCGCCGTTGCAACATAATGAACGTCTTTATGCCCGTGGCCATGGATCTCTTCTGTCAAGCGCTGAGCGCTTACCCCCTCTATGGCTTCTTCGCCGGCGGCATAGATGTCCATCACCACGAGGTGGTCTGCCTGATAGAAGGCGGTGACAAATTCGTCGAACAGCGCCGCCGTGCGACTGTACCGATGGGGTTGAAATACCGCGACCACCCGCCGGTCCCATCCGGCCCGGGCAGCAGCCAGAGTGACGCGAACCTCGGCTGGGTGATGTCCGTAGTCGTCGACCACCATGATACCGTTTTGCTGATATTTGCATTGGAAACGGCGCTGCACCCCGCAGAAATCATGGAAGGCCTCGGCGATGGTGGCGAAGGGAATCTCCAACTCGCGAGCGACCGCCACGGCCGCCAGGGCGTTAAGCACGTTGTGCTGACCCGGCATGCGCATGGACAGGCGCCCCAGTCGCTCTCCTTGGCAACAAACGGTAAAAGAGGTGCGCTCCTCCCGATGTTCAATATCGATCGCATTATAATCGGCCTGGGTGGAGAGTCCATAGGTGACGAAGCGTTTCTGCACCTGCGGAATCATACCCTGGATATTGGCATCGTCGAGGCACAATACGGCTACACCGAAGAAGGGCACCTTGTTGATAAACTCGCAGAAGGTGTCCTTGATCTGGTCCAGGTCCCGGTAAAAATCGAGATGATCGGCGTCGACATTGGTCACCACGGCGATAGTCGGGGACAGTTTCATGAAGGAACCGTCCGATTCGTCCGCTTCAGCGACCAGGAATTTCCCTTGACCGAGTTTGGCATTGGACCCGATGGAATCAAGACGTCCGCCGATGACGACCGTGGGATCGATGCCGCCGTGGGAAAGAACCGTGGCCACCATGCTGGTGGTGGTCGTTTTACCGTGGGTACCCGCAACGGCAATACCGTATTTCATGCGCATCAACTCGGCCAGCATCTCAGCTCTGGGAATAACCGGCACCAACAAACGATGGGCTTCGAGGACTTCGGGATTATCCGCTTTGACCGCCGTCGAAGTGACCACCACATCGACTTCCTGCAGGTTCTCCGCAGCATGACCGTAACTGATCTCGCCACCCAATTCGGTCAACCGGCGGGTAATTTCAGATTCCCGCAAATCGGAACCGGAAACCCGGTAACCGAGATTTAGCAGAACTTCAGCAATGCCGCTCATGCCGATGCCGCCGATACCAACAAAATGTATTTTGCGAATTTTACCGTACATAAACACCCTATTCTTTTCTTAACGCTGCCGTTGCGTAGCTCCAGCAAGGCGGCGGCATTCATCCAAAATCAGTTCGGCGGCTCCTCGTTTGGCCAGGGACCGGGCCACGCCGGCCATTGAGTTCAATCGTGACCGGTCCTGCAACAGGTCGCTGGCCATTCGGGCCAGGCATTCGCTGGTCATATCCGACTGAGGCAACATCAGGCCGGCCCCTTTGCTGCTTAACATGCGCGCATTGGCGGTCTGATGGTCGGCCGCCGCAAAGGGATAGGGAATCAATATCGAAGGCCGGCCGCAGACGGTCAACTCGGCAAGAGTGGTCGCTCCGGCCCGGCAGATCACCAGATGAGCTTTCGCGTAAGCGGCAGCCATGTCGTTAATAAAGGGCACCACCTCGGCGTCGTTCCAACCAGCCTGCCGGTAGCCTTCCTCGACTTCTTGAAGATCGGCAGGCCCGGTCTGGTGATGTATCTTCAACCGGCCCCGGAAGTCTTCGAGATAGGGCAAGGCCCCGACCATCGCCCGGTTGATGGCCCGAGCGCCGCGACTTCCACCGAATACCAGCAGGGTCGGCTCATCGGACGGCAAGGGAGGACAATCCTCCATCCCGCTGCGTAATGGGTTTCCGGTCAAGATGGTTCGTCCGCGATTAAATGCCCGATCCGCTTCGCTGAAGGACAAGCAGACTCTTTCGGCCCAACGGGCCAGCAAGCGGTTGGTCAGCCCCGGCCAGGCATTCTGTTCATGAATCACGCAAGGAATGCCCTTCAACCGGGCCGCCAACAAGGCCGGACCTGAGGCATAACCGCCCACTCCGAGAACCACATCGGGCTTAAACCTGTCAAGGATGCGTTTCGCCTGGCGAATGCTGTTTGCCAGTTGCGGCACAAGCCGCAACTTACCCCAGAGGCCCTGTCCGACCAGACCGCGGATATTGACCGTTTCCAGCGGCAGGCCCAGTTCGGGAAGTACCCGGGCTTCGATTCCCCGCTTGGTTCCGACAAACAACACCTCTGAATCGGCATCGCTAGCCAATAGCTTCTGAGCCAGAGCCACGGCCGGGAAAAGATGGCCGCCGGTGCCGCCTCCCGCCAATAATAGTTTCATGGCGCCCCCTCCTTGGTCTGGCTGGAAACATTCAATAGTATTCCCACCGCCGCCATGGTCACCAGCAAGCTGGTTCCTCCGTAGGACACAAAAGGCAGCGCCAACCCCTTGGTCGGCAACAGACCCATGACCACGGCGATATTGATAAAAGCCTCAAGACCTAGCAGAGCTGTAATACCGAAGGCCAGGTGCCGGCCGAAATCATCCGGGGCCTGCAAAGCGGTTCGCAACCCCCGCAAAACCAATACCAGAAACATGGCGGTTATTACCAGCACACCAGCCAAACCGAGTTCTTCGCCGACCACCGAAAAGATAAAATCGGTATGGGCTTCGGGCAGGTAATAAAGTTTCTGCTTTCCCTCGCCCAGACCGTTGCCGAACAGTCCGCCTGTGCCGAAGGCAATCAGGCTCTGAATGATCTGAAAACCCGTGTCCGTCGGGTCTTGCCAGGGGTCGAGAAAGGCCATGATCCGCCGACGCCGATAGGCTACGTGCCAAACCGCGTAATAGAGGAAGGGCAACGACAACAACACAATATAAAGCAGATGACTGATGCGAGTTCCGGCAGCCATCAACATCAGTCCGGCGACGATGGCCAGAGTCATGGCACTACCAAGATCGGGCTGCAGCAGTAATAAGCCGAGCAGCAATGACAGCACAATCATGTAGGGCAAGATTCCAAGCTTGAAGGTTTTGACCTTGTCCTGCTTCTTGGCCAGAGAATGGGCGACATACACGACCATTGCCAGCTTTACAGCCTCGGCGGGCTGAAAATTGAAACCGGGCAACCGAATCCACCGGCAGGCACCGTTTACCTGGGCCCCAACACCGGGTACTAACACCAGTATCAGGGCCAGAGCGCTACAGAGTAGGCCCGGTATCGCCAGTTTTCGCCACCGGTGGTAATCCATTCGCATCAATCCGGCCAGCAGAGCAAAACCGGCCAGGGCAAAAACTCCCTGCCGCTTGAGGAAATGAAACCCGTCCTGATACTTCCCCACCGCCATTACTGAAGAAGACGAATAGACCATAACCAGGCCGAAACAGGTCAACGCCACCGCCAGCACCAGAATGGTATGATCGTAACCCCGTTGCAAGGACATGGCTCAGCCCCCCCTTTTGGCGGATAACTTGTTCACCGCTTTTACGAAGGCTTCGCCCCGTTCGGCATAGGAACGGAACATATCGAAACTCGAACAGGCCGGGGAAAGCAACACCGAGCCACCGCATGGTGTCCTTTGCTGCGCAAGAAGCACGGCCTCTTCCAGAGTTCCTGCACGCTCTGTAATGACCTTTCCCTGGAAGGCTCTTTCCATGCGCTCTGCCGCTTCGCCAATAAGGATGGATAGAGCGACCTTGCCGGCTGCGGCTTCGCTCAAGGGGGCGTAATCGCCTCCCTTATCCCGGCCACCAGCGATCAAAGTCACCGGCGGGTTCAAGCCGGCCAGGCTCTTGATCACACTGCCGACATTGGTTCCCTTGGAATCGTCGTACCAGGTGACGCCGTCCAGTTCCCTGACCCGCACCATGCGATGCTCGAGGCCGCTAAAGGCGCACACTGCCGGCCAGGCGACCTCCGCAGGGCAGCCTTCCAGCAACGGAGGAATCAAGGCGGCCATCACGTTTTCCAGATTATGGCTGCCGCACAACTGTAACTGACCGGCGGCAAATCTGGTTTCTTCACCGGCCCAGCGCCAAACAATTTCTTCACCGTCCAGGCTTATGCCTTCTTCGAGCTGACGGTTAGAGGAAAACAACACCTTGAGACAGGGAGCTTCTTCAGCCAAAGCCAACACCTGATGATCATCGCCGTTAAGTACCGCCACATCCCCATCGGCCATGTTCCGAAACAGCTGCTGTTTGGCCGCCAGGTAGGCGGCCATATCGGGATAACGGTCGAGATGGTCTGGACTGAGATTGAGAAGCAAGCCGTAGCGGGGGCGAAAGGTATCGATCGCTTCGAGCTGGAAGGAAGAGAGCTCGGCCAGCAACCAGTCCCACTGCTCATCCGCAGCTTCGATAAGGGGTGTACCGAGGTTGCCTCCGACAAAGCTCTTCTTTCCCCAGGCACGGAAGACTTCTCCCAAAAGGCAGGTTGTGGTCGATTTTCCGTTGGTACCGGTAACGCCTACCAGAGGCGCGTTCAGCTCGCGGCAGGCGATTTCAATCTCTCCCAGCACCGGCACTCCCTGCTGTCTGGCAGCGGCAATGGCCGGCAAAGTCAAAGGGACCCCAGGGCTGATGGCTATAAGATCGGCAGCGGCAAACAGCTCCGGGCTGTGGCCGCCGCAATCCAGGGTGACTCCCCGGGTCGCCAGGGCAGCCAAATCCGGACGGTCGGCGGCACTGCGGCTGTCGGACAAAACGACGCTGGCGCCACGGCTTAAAAAGAACGCCGTCAGCGCCAGGCCTGTCCGGCCGGCTCCTACCACTACTACCTGTTGTCCGTCGTATGCTGCCATGCTGCCTCGTTAAAAACCCAAACCGACTTTTTGATCTGCCTATTATTTAAATACTTACCTCAGCTTCAAGGTCGACAGGGCGACCAAAGCCAGGATGATGCTGATAATCCAGAATCGTACGATAATCTTCGGTTCCGCCCAGCCCTTGAGTTCAAAGTGGTGATGCAGGGGGGCCATGCGAAAGATTCTCCGCCCCCAGAGTCGAAAAGAGGTGACCTGAAAAATCACCGACAGGGCTTCGACCACAAAAATCCCGCCGACGATAACCAGCACAATCTCCTGCTTGGTAATCACGGCGATGGTACCCAGCGCCCCGCCGAGGGACAGGCTGCCGACATCCCCCATGAAAACCTGGGCCGGATAGGTGTTAAACCAGAGAAATCCGAGCCCTGCTCCGACCATGGCACCGCACAATACGGCCAACTCCCCTGCGCCCTGTACCGAACTGATCTGCAAATAACTCGATAGACGCGCGTTACCGGCCAGGTAGGCAAATAACAGATAAGTGCCCGATGCGATGATAGTCGGACCGATGGCAAGACCGTCGAGGCCGTCCGTTAAATTCACCGCGTTGCTTGCGCCCACGATAACCAACACGGCAAAGGGGATGTAAAATACCCCCAAGTCGGGCAGCAGGCCCTTGAAAAAAGGGACTGCAAGGGTCGTCTGAAAGGGTGGATAGAGATACAGAATAATACCTGCAGTCGTTGCCAGCAGCGTCAGGGAAAGCATTTTCTGGCGGGCCGAAAGGCCGTCACTGCTCTTGCTCTTGACCTTGCGGTAATCATCGAAAAAGCCGACCACACCGAATCCGATGGTGACCAGCAAGGTCACCCAGACGTAGACATTGCTCAGGTCGGTCCAGAGCAGGGTCGGAAGCACGATGGCCAGAAGAATCAGGGTGCCGCCCATGGTGGGCGTCCCTTCCTTTTTGAAGTGGGATTCGGGTCCGACCTTACGGATGCTCTGGCCAATTTGCAAACGGGACAGTTTGTCGATTAACCAGGGACCGAGGATAAAGGAGATCACCAGGGCCGTGATGGTCGCATAGATGGTACGAAATGTTATATAGCGAAAAATATAAAATACCGAGTATTCGCTATGCAACGGATAGAGCAAATGATACAGCATTCGAAGGTGTCTCCTAATATCAATTCAAGCGCCGCCTGCCGGCGGATCGTTCATATCAGAGGTGCTGCTTAGTGCCCTACCGCCTGTTGGGGGTGGCACGCTTTGAGAGCATTACATACTTTTTCCATGGCCATGCCCCGGGATCCCTTGACCAATACGCGATCTCCCGGTTGCACAACCTGCAGCAATCGCTCAATCAGGTCCTTATGGTCGGCAGCCACCGTAATCCGTTTTTTATTCATTCCTGCGTGCCGGGCACCGGCCGCCGTTTCCAACGACAACTCGCCAAGCAGCAAAAGCTCGTCGGCGCAGCCGGCAGCCACGTGTCCCACTTCCCGATGCAATTGAGTTGCAGCCTCACCGAGTTCCAGCATGTCGCCTAACACGGCGACGTTCCGTCCCTTTCCCGGCAATTCAGACAGGGTGGCCAATGCGGCCTTCACCGCCGACGGATTGGCATTGTAGCAGTCTTCGAGCAACACTACATCGTCGGCCAGCGTAGTGACCTCCATGCGACCGCCACTGGGCCGAAACCGTTCCAGCCCGCGGACAATCAGCGAGGCGTCAATTTGCAAGGTGTGGGCCACTGCCGCCGCAGCAAGGGCATTGTAGACATTGAATCGTCCCCAGGCATGCAGCTTGACCGGATAGCTGCCATCAGGAAGCCGCAGACGAAAGCTGACGCCGCCTTCCCAGAGTGCGATTTCTTCGGCCCGTACCGTCGCCGATTCGCAACAGCCGAAAAGAAGTCGCCGTACTCCGTTGGCCACCGGCAGGGCAAGAACCCGTTCATCATCGGCATTAATCACCGCCGTACCCTCCGGAGGCAGAGCGGCGAAGAGTTCTCCCTTGGCCCGGGCCACTCCGTCCAATCCCCGCAAGGTTTCAAGATGAGCAGCGCCGATATTGGTGATAACACCGATCTGTGGTTGGGCTATCTCCGCCAGGCGGGCAATCTCCCCAAGAGCGCTCATTCCCATTTCCAGAACCGCCCAGCGGTGCTCCTCGCGCAGAGTGAAAAGGGTCTGAGGCAGCCCCACCAGGTTGTTGAAGTTGCCTGGCGTTATAAGGCCGGGTCCCGTCAGACCGAGAATGGCACCGAGCATCTCCTTGGTAGAAGTCTTGCCAGAGGATCCGGTAACGGCCACTACCGGTCCGTCAAAAGCCTGCCGACAGGCGGCCGCCAGATCACCAAGGGCCCGTAATGCATCGTTCACTCTTATAATCGGTACGGGAAAGCCCGAGATAACTTCTTCACTAAGACAGGCAACGGCGCCATTACGAGCCGCACGCAAGAGAAAGTCATGACCATCGAAATTGGGGCCCCGCAAAGGTACAAACAAATCTCCTGGCTGGGTGCTGCGACTATCGGTAGAGATCCCGCTGACACTGCCCTGGGCCTTGCTCGGCGTAAGGCTGCCGGCGGTAATTTTGACGATGCTCTGGAAATCAAGCTTCATGGCAGGCCTCCCGTTCTTGCAGCGCTCGTCGCAACTCTTCGCGATCATCGAAATGCAATCTCTGATCGCCGATCAGCTGATAATCCTCGTGCCCCTTACCAGCCACCAGCAAGAAATCTCCCTTACTCAACTGGTTGACGGCAAAATCGATCGCTGCGCGACGGTCGGCAATCACCACATAGCCTCCGCGAGCTTTTTCTTTTGCCTGTTGGGGCGACCATTGTCCCTCAAACACTTTTTCCAGTCCCGGCCGTATATCATCAATGATGGCTCCGGGATCTTCGGAACGGGGATTATCCGAAGTCACCACGACGAGATCGGAATGGCGGGCGGCCACCTCTCCCATCACCGGCCGTTTACTGCGGTCCCGGTCTCCGCCACAACCAAACAGAGTGATGATGCGACCAGGATTCAGGGCGACAACAGCCGCAAGCGCCTTGCCCAAAGCATCGGCAGTATGCGCATAGTCGACCAGGATCAAAGCGCCGAAACTATTTTCTACCGGCTCGAGCCGACCGGGCACGGCGGTCGCTTTGGCCAATCCATCAGCCACCTCGGCCGGGGTCAGGCCCAGGGAGAGGCCGGCGGCCGCAGCGCAGAGCAGGTTGCTGAGATTGAACTCACCCCGCAAGGCCGAACATAAATCAAAATTTCCTGCCGGGCTGACAACCTTTGCCTTAATGCCCTCAAGGGAAAGGTTGCTGGCCGAAGGATGCACGGCGGCTTCCTTGCTCAGGCCGCAGGTCCAGAGTCCACGACACTGTTTTGCCAACCGTTGACCATAAAGGTCGTCGATATCGATGACCGCCTTTCGTGGCCCACGGGAACCGAGACCGGTAAAGAGGCGGCACTTGGCCAGGAAATAACTTTCCAGGTCGCCGTGATAATCGAGATGTTCCGGCGACAGGTTGGTAAAGATACCTAAATCGAAGGTCAGACCATCGACCCGCCGCTGCTCTAAAGCGTGGGACGACACCTCCAGAATCAGGCTGTCGGCTCCGGCGGAGCGAAAACGGGCCGCTAAGGCCACCAGATCCAAGGATTCCGGAGTGGTGTGAGTCGATTCCAGAAGTTGCTCTTCGAAACGATAGTTGACCGTGCCGATGACTGCCGGGCGCCGGCCGGCACTGCGCAACAGGGCTTCAAGCAGGTAACTGACGGTAGTCTTGCCGTTAGTGCCGGTAATACCTATCACCAGCATATCATCGGTGGGGTCATCGTGATAACAGGCGGCAGCCAAGGCCAGGGCCTGCCGGGTATCATCGACCAGAATCCCCGTTACCTCCGGCGGCAGAGACCTTTCTTCTTCATAGACAACAACCCGGGCGCCGCGTTGCAACGCATCGTCGATAAACCGGTGTCCATCAACGGCAACACCGCGCAAGGCAAAGAAAGCGCTGCCGGGGATTACCTGACGGGAATCGTAATGCAGGGCGGATATTTCCCCGGTCGCAGGACCGGCAACGGTTCGAGGCGTCAGCTCTTGAACCAGGGTGGAAATTTTTATGGAATGCCCTTTTGTCATATCCCCGCCAAATAAGATTACAGATATCATTAGGCCGGTGGTGCCAGCCTTACCCAGACTTCGCTTCCGTATTGAATGGCCCTGTGGGGCGCCGGATTCTGCTCCACGACCCGACCACTGCCCTTTAGCTTGATATTAAGCCCGGCGCGCTCCATTGTCTGCAGCACCTGGCGACTGCTCATGCCAACACAATCGGGCATGATCGGCAAGTCCCCTTCCGAACGCACCTTCGCCATACTGGGCAGGGCCGTGGGAAAAGGGTCTTGAAAAACGATCTCCGGCAGGGCCGATTTTCTGACCGGTTCCGTGGGCGACACCCCCAGGTGACGCAAGGACTGTTCAGCGATACGAGAGAACACCGGCGCTGCAACCAGTCCTCCGTAAGTCTGACCTTCCGGTTCATCGACAACCACCAGAATTACCAATTTCGGTGCCTCGGCCGGCAAAAACCCGACGAAGGACGAGACCCGTTTATCTGCCGAATAGCCGCCCGTTACCGGATCAACTTTTTGCGCCGTACCGGTTTTACCGGCTACGGTAAATCCCGGCACCTGAGCCAAAGGACCGGTGCCCTCCTCGGAGACCACCCTCACCATCATATCACGTACCTTATGAGCAACCGATTCCGGCAACACCCGATGGACCGTGCGCGGCTTGCGCGTCTCTACGACGGAGCCTTCGCTGTCGACAATCTGCTCCACCAGGTCGGCCTCCATCAATAAACCGCCATTGGCAATCGCTGCCGTAGCCCGGGCCAGTTGCAAAGCCGTGACCGAGATTCCCTGACCAAAAGAAATATTCGCCAGATCCGCTTCAAACCATTTTTCAGGGCGGCGCAGCAAACCCTTTGATTCACCGGGAAAGTCGATTCCGGACCGGGCGCCAAAGCCAAAATCCCGCAGGTAGCGGTACAAACGATCTCTTTCCAGCTTTTTGCCGATTTTGGCTGAACCGATATTGGAGCTGAGCTTAATAATATCTGAGACGGTCAATCGTCCGTAACGATGGGTATCGCGCACCTTCCGGCCGCCAACACGATAGAGCCCGTTTTCACAATCGATCTTCTGTTGCGGACTGACGACGCCTTCGTTAAGTGCCGCAGCCACCAAAAAAGGCTTCAGGGTCGATCCCGGTTCAAAGGCATCGCAGATCGCGCGATTACGCCATTGGCTGGGCCGACTGCTGCGGTAGGAGTTGGGGTTGTAGTCAGGACTGCTGGCCATGGCCAGCACTTTACCGGTTTCCGGATCGAGGACGACAACCGTACCCGCCTTGGCTCCAGCTTTACGTACTCCGGCAGCCAATTCTTTTTCGGCGATATACTGGAGGTTTTTGTCGATGGTCAACCACAGGCTATTCCCCGGATTCCCCCCCTGCACCGAGGCGTCCTGATCGCCGAAACCGAGGCTTTTGCCCTTGCCGTCCTTTTCAACTACCAGGAATCCACGCTCTCCAAGCATTTGTGAATCGTACTGCAACTCCAGGCCTTCAAGCCCTTTGGGATCAAGTCCGGTAAATCCGATCACCTGGGCACCAAGCTGGGAATTGGGATAGTAGCGACGATGCTCCTTGATAAACCCAACCCCTTTGAGCTTCAGAGCCCGCAGACTTTCACTTTCCCTTGGCGACACCTGGCGCTTAACCCAGAGAAACCGTCGTTCCTTGTTCAGTTTGGCCTGCAGGCGATGTTGGGACAGAGACAAGACCCGGGCCAGAGCCTTGGCAGTACCGGGAACGTCATCAATCCGGTGGGGTTCGACGTAAACCGAATCGACCTCCATACTCAGGGCCAATTCCTGCCCGTTGCGATCGTATATGGTGCCTCGCTGCCGGGGCATCTGAATGATTCTCTGATACTGACGCTGGGCACGCTTTTCAAACAGTTCGTGGTCAAGAACCTGCAAGCTCAATGCGCGGTAACCGATCAACCCGAAAGCCAGGATGAACCCAACCCCTATCAGCTTGATCCGCAAATTATGCCAGCGCGTCGAATGCTTCATCGTTTGATGTACACCACCTGTTCAGGGGTCGGGTTACGCAGCGCAAGTCTTTTTTTAGCCACACCTTCGATCCGCCCGGGATGCCTCAGGCTGGCGGCTTCAAGGCGCAGGGACCGCACCTGCCGATTGGCTTCTCGCAACCTCGATTCGGCCTTGGAGATGTCGTACTGCAAATTGAGCAATTGCAGGCGAGACCAGACGAAAAACAAGGAAACGGTGAGCAGAATGGCTAAAAACACAAAAACCCGCAATAGCCTCGGGGGCTGAAGCGGAATCAAATTAACCTTGGGAACCGGCCGAACAATAGTATGCGCCATGGCATCCCTCCTGTATCTTATTACATTGCCGAGTACAACCGTGGGTGGCCTTCTGGGAACCGGCCCAAGACAAACTCTCTTCTACGGTCCGACATAATCAATCCCGGCAGCGACGAACTGCCCTCAACACCGCACTGCGGGATCGTGGGTTGGCTGTCACCTCTTCTTCACTGGCCCGCAGCCCCTTTCGTGTCAACACTTCGACCCTGGGCTGGTGATTGCAAACACACTGAGGCAGTCTGGGCGGGCAGATGCAACCTTGTGACTCGCTGCGGAAGTACCGTTTTACCAGGCGGTCTTCCAGAGAGTGAAAACTGATCACCGCCAGCCGTCCGCCGGGGCGCAGACAGGCGACCGCCTTCTCCAGGCCCTGTGCCACATGCTCCAATTCACCGTTCACCTCAATACGCAGGGCCTGAAAGACCCGGGTGGCCGGATGAATCCGGGACGGCACATGACCCTTTGGTACGCTGGATTTAACCAGTTCAGCAAGTTGCGCGGTTGTGGCTAAAGGCGTCTCGGCCCGTTGCTCGACAATACGTCGCGCAATGCGCCGGGAGTGCCGCTCTTCGCCATATTCGAAAAATATCCGGGCCAACTCCTCTGCCGAATATTCCTGCAGAATGTGGGCAGCAGTCAGGCCGGCGCTGCGATCCATGCGCATATCCAAAGGCGCGTCTACCTGAAAGGAAAATCCCCGATGACCGGCATCGAGCTGAAAAGATGAAACCCCGAGGTCGAGGAGCATCCCGTCGATCCCCTCGATTCCAAGCTCTTCAAGAACCCGGTCTACCTCGCTGAAATTTGCGTGACGCAGGGTCACCCGGTCGCCGTAGGGGGCCAGGGTCCGGGAAGCCGCCTGCAGCGCATCCTGATCTCTATCGAGGCCGATCAGGCGGCCGTCAGGAGCTGTAGCCTCGAGTATCAGGCGGGAATGGCCCCCGCCGCCGAGGGTGCCGTCGACAAAAATTTCTCCCGGCTGAGGTTTCAGGCAGGACAGAACTTCGTCCGGCATTACTGACAAATGTTGGAAATCGGGTTTGGTCACCACTTAGAATCCTAGATCGTAAAGAGTCTGAGGATCTTCGTTGACCAACGCTTCGGCGGTCCGCATCATCTCTTCGTGCTTGCACCGGTTCCACAGTTGTATTTTGTTGAACGAACCGACCACGACGACCTCCCGAACCTCTTCCAGTCCGGCATATTCGCGCAGCGGTTTACTGATCTGAATTCGACCCTGCTTATCAAAGGAACAAGAAATGGCCGGGGTGAGCAGGGAAAGGTTGATGGCTTCCCGCATGGGACCGGGCTCCATCTTCTGCACATTGTCGAGTATGCGCTGCCATTCGGGCACGGGATAGGCCACCAGCCCGCCCTTTTGCTGGGTAACCACCAACTGCTCATCGCCATAAGCTTCTGCGAGCACCTCCCGGAATTTGGCCGGAATGCTCGCCCTGCCCTTGGCATCGATGGCGTTATTATGTACCCCTTGAAAGGTCATTCTCACCCTGACTTGGTCTTGTTTGACACTTTTACCCACTTATTGGCCAAAACTATAACGAGCCGCCCTACAGCTGTCAAGCGGATTTTTATGATCTTTTAAGAACTTAGCTTACCTGAACGAGAAGAGCGCCCTTCGGTTGAAGGGCGCTCTTGAAAAGCAAAAATAGGGAACCAAATCGGTCATAAAAAGCGAAAAGCGCTGACCAATTCAAAGAACTTATTAATTCCAGCCTTTTATGCAGAATAATTGATGTTACCTGTCCTCTCGCGACGGCTCGGCAGGGAGCTTCAGTTCGATAGCCTCAATACGTTTATCGACCACTCGACGCACGGTAAAAATCGCTCCCTGAGCCTCACAACTCTCTCCCCGGGCAGGGATGGTACCGAGGCAATGGAGCAGAAAGCCAGCCAGAGTCGTCGCATGCTCCTCGGAAAGCTGCAAGGCAAATTTCTGGTTAACGTCCCGCAGGGACGTGCTGCCTCCGATGAGAAAACGACCAGGCCCCAGCTCACGAAAGAGGATTTCATCGGCATCGTATTCATCCTGAATATCGCCGACAATTTCTTCAACGATATCCTCCAAAGTAACGATGCCCTCAACTCCGCCGTATTCATCGACCACAACCGCAAGATGCATACGTTCCTGTCGCATGGTCTGCAACAATTCACTGATGCGCTGGGACCCGGGGACAAAATAGGGAGCCCTGGACAGGTTGCGCAGGGAAAAACCTTCCGGTCGATGAACATAGCTGAGGATATCTTTGCTATGAATGACACCTACGACCTGATCAAGGCTCTGTTCATAAACCGGAAACCTCGAATGGCTGGCTTGTTGGGCTATTTGCAACACCTCGGCAAAAGGGGTGGAGACTTCCATACCGACCACCCCGGTACGGGGAACCTTGATATCGCGGACCCGAATCTGGGACAGTTCGAAAACACCGTGCAGCATGCGCCGTTTCTCCTGGCCGACCACCCCGGCTTCCTCACCGACACTGATCATAGTCCGAATCTGATCTTCGGAAATATCCTCCCCGTCGGCCTCGCTGCGGCCGAAACGGTTCATCAGCCGAGCCAGACCCGTCACCAGCCAGACCACCGGCCCCAGCAGCACCATAACCCACTTAATTGGCCGCACCACCCAAAAGGAAACCCGTTCGGGATTGCGAGCAGCGAAAGTTTTGGGACAAACCTCGGCAAACACAAGAATCACCGGAGTCAAAATAAGAATGGTCAGCAACTCGCCGTGTTCGCCGTAAAAACGCACGAAGAAAGCGGTGGCAAAGACCGAAGCGGCAATATTGACCAGATTGTTACCAACCAGAATAGCGCCGAGCAACCGGTCGGGCTGCTGACGGATGGACTCCAACAGTCGGGCACCGGGCTTTTTCTTGGCTACCAGGTACTTGACTCGAAAAGAGTCGACGGTCAAAAGGGCCGTTTCCGAACCGGAAAAAAACGCCGACAAGGCAACCAGTAATGCCAGAACCATCAGATAAAAATACGGATCGTTGAACAAGCGAAACTCCTCAACAAAATTTTCAGTAAAGTCCAACCGGATTTTACTTGATGAAAGCCGGCAAGACAATGTTTCTTCTTGCCCATTTACATTCTCTACCCAAACGGGCCGTTTCCCGCCCCCAATGCGAAATGCCCCCAGGAAGGCCGCCATGGTCTTGCTACTTTAAAGGAAGTCCGGCTTGTGCTATAAGGCGTGAAAGCAAACGACTCTATTACTTGTTGCTCTTGCAATAAACTTTCAAGGACGAATTATGGATAAGACCCAGGCGGCGAAACGACATCAACAACTATGTGCGGAACTGCACCGCCACAACACCCTGTATCATATTCATGACCGCCCGGAAATTGGCGATGCCGAATACGACCGACTGTTTCGCGAACTGCTGCAGCTCGAAGCGGCCTTCCCCGAGCTGGACACCCCGTCCTCCCCTTCCCGCCGGGTTGGCGCACCACCTCTGGATAAATTTGAATCGGTAGCCCACAGCCTGCCGATGTTATCCCTGGAGAATGCATTTAACGATCAGGATATGCGCGATTTTGACGAACGCATCAAGCGCTTCCTGTCCACCGAAGAAACTATCGAATACGCCTGCGAACTCAAGATGGACGGAGTCGCGGTCGAACTGGTCTATCATGATGGACGGCTGCAGGTCGGTGCTACCCGGGGCGACGGCAGCACCGGCGAAGGAATCACCGAAAACTTGCGAACCATCGCCTCGATACCCTTGCTTCTTACTGAGGATGCGCCCACACTGCTGGAAGTACGGGGAGAAGTCTATATAGAACTCGCGGCTTTTCAGACCCTGAACGAAGAACGACAGGAGGAGGGGCTGGCCAATTTCGCCAACCCCCGAAACGCCGCCGCCGGCAGCCTTCGTCAACTCGACTCGGCGGTCACCGCCCGTCGCCCCCTGCAGATCTTCTGCTATGGCATCGGCCTGCTTGAAGGACCGCGGCCGGACAGCCACTCTCAACTGCTGGAGAAACTGCGCACCTGGGGTCTGAGAGTCAATTCGGAAGAGACCCGGACCGCCAAAGGGATCGATGAGGTCCTTGCGATCTACGCTGACTTGCTCCAAAGGCGGGATCAGCTCCCTTATGAAATCGACGGCATGGTGGTCAAGGTCAACAGTCTGGCCCTGCAACAGGAACTGGGGGAAAAGACCCGCACGCCGCGCTGGGCCATCGCCTACAAATTCCCTCCGCGCCAGGCAACCACCACCATCGACGACATCGTGCTGCAAGTCGGCCGCACCGGCGCCATCACCCCGGTGGCCCAGTTGCGACCGGTGGAGGTCAGCGGGGTGATCGTCTCCCGCGCCAGCCTCCACAACTGGGATGAAATTGCCCGCCTTGACGCACGGATCGGCGACAAGGTGGTGGTCGAACGGGCCGGCGACGTCATTCCCGACGTGGTGCGGGTACTGACTGAAGAACGCAGCGGGAAGGAGCAACGGCTGCCTCTACCGCAAAATTGCCCCGTATGCAGCGGCCCGGTCAGCCGCCTTGAAGGAGAGGTCGTACCCCGTTGCCAGAACAGTTCCTGCCCGGCTCGGCTTCGGGAATCCCTCAAGCACTTCGTTGCCAGGCGGGCCATGGACATCGACGGCCTCGGTCAGCGAACCATCGACCAACTATTGGAACGCGGTCTGGTCCGAAACTTTGCCGATCTCTACCGTCTGAGCAGAGAAGAGCTGCTTGCTTGCGAACGAATGGGAGAAAAATCGACGGACAAACTGCTGGCCGCTATCACTGCCAGCAAGGAGCGGCCTCTGGCGCGCTTCCTGTTTGCCCTCGGCATTCGCAACGTCGGCGAGCATCTGGCCAAGCTGTTGGCCGCACAATTCGGCACCCTGGAAGAACTGGCCGCAGCCAGCCACGATCAACTGCTGGCGCTGCACGAAGTAGGCCCCCAAGTCGCCGAGAGTGTCGTGGATTTTTTTGCCAACGAGGCCAACAAACAACTCCTGGCTGAACTGCAGGAGGCCGGCGTGCGCCCCCGGGCTGGCGAGAAACGCAGCGGCGGACCGTTGGCCGGAAAAACCTTCGTCTTCACCGGCAGCCTGGAAATTTTCAAACGCAAAGAGGCGCAACAGCTAGTCGAAAGTCACGGCGGTCGAGCCTCTGGCTCGGTGAGTAAAAAAACCGACTACCTGGTGGCCGGGAGGGACGCCGGAAGCAAACTAGATCGGGCTAACGAGCTGGGGGTGACGGTGCTCAGCGAAGAAGAATTTCAGGAAATGCTGGCAAGGATCGAAAACGATGAGCCGAATTAGAGTAAAACTGACAGTCCGGGGCCAGGTGCAGGGAGTCGGTTTTCGCTACTTCACCCGGCGTACGGCCGAAACCCTGCAGCTCACCGGCTGGGTTTGCAACTGTGCCGACGGTTCGGTAGAGGCGGTGCTGGAAGGGACAGAAGATTCTGTCAACTCCGCTCTTGAGTATTTGCGCCAGGGTCCGGCGGGCGGCCGGGTCGATGCCCTGCATTGCGAGAAGCAGCCCTATCGGGGGGAATTTGATGGTTTTGAGGTAAGGTTCTAAAGCATTCTCACGCTCGTTCGCTTCGCTCACTTAAGCCGCAAAGAGATACAAACCCAGTTTTCTTGGCGTCTTTGCGGCTTGAGCGACTGAAAGGAACGGGCGTGAGATTCATGTTTTGCTCTCATTCCTCTTCATCCCGCAAAGCCAGGCTCTCCTTGTACACCTCGCTACCGGACAAACCATAAATCTTGGCCACCTGCTTGACGATCTCCCGCATGGGCAGATCCGTTTCGGCCCGCCAGCGCCGCAAAGCGTCCCGCACCGATTCTTCCGGCGCACTCTGCTCAGCGGGGCCGATGAGCAACACGATCTCGCCACGTACCTTGCCGGAGAAATGCTCGCAGGCTTCGGCCGCAGTTCCACGGAACAGTTCTTCATGAACTTTGGTCAGCTCCCGCACCACAGCAACTTGCCGCTCTTCTCCCAACTCCGCCATCACATCCTGCAGTGCCGCCGCCAGTCGATGGGGCGCCTCGTAAAAAACCGTGGTGCGCGGTTCCTGACGCAAAAGTCGCAGCGCTTGGCAGCGGGCATGGGTCTTGGCCGGCAAAAAACCTTCAAAAGCAAAGCGTTCCGTCGGCAGACCCGCCATAGCTAAAGCGGCAATCAGCGCCGAAGGACCGGGAATCGCGCTGACCGGAATGCCGACTTCGTGGCAGCGCTGCACCAGCAGGCAACCGGGATCGGAGATAGCCGGGGTCCCGGCGTCGGAGATCAGCGCCACGTCCTTGCCCTCCTGCAAGACCTGCAGAAGCTGTTCGCCCTTGGTGGCTTCGTTATGCTGAAAATAACTGGTCAACGGAGTGGATATGCCGTAATGGTTAAACAGCTTACGGCTGTGGCGGGTATCCTCTGCCGCCACCAGGACAACCTCTTTTAAAATCCGCAGCGCGCGGGGTGACAAATCCTCCAGATTGCCGATGGGCGTGGCGACCAGATAGAGAGTGCCGCTTCCTTCACACACACCGTCTTTAGCTCTCACCGCCCTTCGCCTCCAATTGTTCCAGATCCTTCAACCACAGAGCCACGCAAGCATCGCTCGGCATGCGCCAGTCGCCGCGAGGTGAAAGGACTACGCTGCCGACCTTGGGACCGTCGGGCAGACAGGATCGCTTGAACTGTTGGGAGAAGAAGCGCCGGTAAAACGTTTTCAACCAATGACGCAACACGTCTTCATCGAACGAATCGGCAAAGACCTGCCGGGCCAGGAACAGGATTTTTGCCGGCCGATACTGCAGGCGCACAGCATGGTAGAGAAAGAAATCGTGCAGAAGGTAGGGACCGACCTTGTCCTCGGTGCGCTGCTTGATCTCACCGTTTTCGTGGGGCGGCAACAGTTCGGGGGAAACCGGAGTCTCGCAGACATCGATGAGGATGTCGGAGGTCTCTCCGGCGAACTCCACTTCGGCACACCAGCATACCAGGTAGCGCACCAGAGTCTTGGGCACGCCGCCATTAACACCGTACATGGACATATGGTCACCGTTGTAGGTACACCAACCGAGGGCCAGCTCGGACAGGTCGCCGGTGCCGATGAGCAGGCCGCCGACCTGATTGGAGATATTCATCAACAGCTGGGTGCGTTCACGGGCCTGTGCATTTTCGTAGGTGATATCGTGGACTGTCTCGTCGTGACCAAGATCGACGAAATGCTGGCGTACCGCCGCATCGATGGAGATCACCCGCAGAGTGACGCCAAGCAGTTCCGCCAACCGTTCGGCGTTGGTGCGGGTGCGGCCTGTGGTGCCGAAACCGGGCATGGTGATCGCCTCGATTCCGCTGCGGTCGTAGCCAAGTTTGTCAAAGGCCTTGACCGTCACCAGCAGAGCCAGGGTCGAATCGAGACCTCCGGAGATGCCGATTACCGCCCGGGAACAATTCACATGACGTAATCGCTTAGCCAGCCCGGTGGTCTGAATCTCGAAGATCTCATGACAGCGCTCGGCTCGCTCTTCGGCCGCCACCGGCACAAAGGGCGTTGCCGGCACCGGTCTCAAAAGGGGCACAGCACTCGAATCAGGCAGGGAAAAATCAATCAACCGGTACCCGGCCCCATTGTGCGAAGCACCGAAACTATTATTCTTCACACGCTCGTTGACCAGCCGCTCGATGTCGATATCGGCGACAATGGTCTGGCTTTCAAACTGAAAACGCTCTGTCTCCGCCAGTACCGCTCCATTTTCCGCAATCAGCGAATGGCCGGAGAAGACCAGGTCGGTACTCGATTCGCCCGGACCGGCTGAGGCATAAACATAGGCCGCCAGGCAACGGGCCGAATTCGCCTCTACCAGGTTGCGGCGATAGGCTTCCTTGCCGAGCAGTTCAGGGCTGGCCGACAGGTTGAACAATACCGTCGCACCACTCACCGCCATCTGGCCACTTGGCGGGCTGGCCACCCAGCCGTCCTCACAGATCTCGATACCGACCACGCAGTCGGGCAGTTCCAGGGCACGGAACAGCAAATCGGGCCCAAAGGGAATCGTCTCACCGCGCCATTCGAGGAAGTCGGCAGTGCGGTCGATGGCCGAGGAGAACCAGCGCTCTTCGTAGAATTCCTGGGTATTGGGCAAAAAGGTTTTGGGAACCACGCCGAGGATGCGGCCGCCGGAGATGAAGACCGCACAGTTAAAGAGCCTGCCGCCCTGGGCCACCGGCGCACCGACTACCAGGGTTACCATCTTTTCCGCAGTGAACTCGGCCAGCTCGAAGAGAGCCTCCTGAGCCTGCTCGATAAGCAACGACTGAAAAAACAGATCGCCACAGCTGTAGGCCGTGACACAGAGTTCGGGCAGCAGAAAGAACCGGCAATCGGGATTAGCGCCCACCGCCTGACGGATTCTCTCGCAGTTGAAAGCGATATCCCCAACCCTATGCTCGGGGCTCACCACCCCGATTCGAACCAGCCCATGAGCGGACAACCTGGTTTCCATGTTCACATCCCTCTCTTAATATTTATAAGTCCGGCAAACCAAAAGCATCGACAATATGTTCGATCTGCGCCTGGTCATCCACCACCTGCACCGCCAGTACATCGAAGCGCGGTTGCAGGTCCTGCCGCCCCTGCTCGTTGAGATACCAGCTGGCAGCCCGCAGGATCTGACGCTGTTTGGTCGGGCCGACCGCTTCCTGGGGCGCTCCGTAGCCAGTGCCGCGGCGGGTCTTGACCTCGGCGAAGATCAGGGTTTTTCCCTGGCGGGCAATGATGTCGATCTCCCCCACGGGAGTCCGCAGATTTCGGGCGACGACCTTGATCCGGCGCCGGCGCAAAAAACGGGCCGCCTGCTCCTCTCCCCATTTGCCCAACGTCTGGCGCTGTTCGGTCACACTCCCTCCATACCCGCACAATCTGCCCCCGGCCACCAGATATATACTGGGCCCTGCGAGCGTTGTAAACACTATGAAGATAGCAACTTATACCCCCTGGCCAGAAAACCTGTCAATTTTTTTCAATAGATCGGACTCTGCCTGTTTGCTATCTCACCATCCTTGCATTCGAATAACCACGTACTGTAGATTGGATAAATACAAATAAATTCACTACAGGAGGTCTTCCATGCTTCGCTTTTTCAGTGTTTTTCTTGCCCTGGCAGTACTTCTTCCCCCCTCTACAGTCCTTAGCGCCGAAAAAACGCAAAGCAAACCAGCATTGGTAGCCTCTACCACTCAGATCGCCGACTTTGCTCGCCAGGTTGTCGGAGACAGGATGACGGTTACATCCATTCTCGCCCCCGGTGCCGACCCCCATACTTACCAACCGACGCCCGATGATGTTCAAATCGTGTTGGACGCCGATCTGTGCCTGGAAAACGGCCTGCACCTGGAAGGCAAGAGCTGGATGGCTACCCTGGCCAAGGATGCCGGCAAACCCCTGGCGACAGTCACCCAGGGGCTGGCCCCCCTTGAGATCGAGGAAAACGGCCAGAGCATTGCTGACCCCCACGCCTGGTTTTCAATTCGCAATGCCGCCCTCTATGTCAACAACATTGTCCAGGCTCTGGTGCGCATCGATCCGGATCATACCAGGGAGTACCGGGCCCGGGCTACACTGTACCTGCAGCAACTCAGGGTGTTGGACGCCTGGATCCGTAAGCAGGTCAACCTTATCCCCCCCGAGCGCCGGGTACTGGTCACCACCCACGACGCTTTCAACTACTTTTGCCGCGAATACCGCTTCAACCCCAACAACGACTTTCTGAGCATCGCCCCGGTAGGCTGGTCCACCGGCAGCGAAGTGGGCGCCGGCATGACCCCGGAGCGCCATAAGCAGGTGGTGGAATCGATCCGCCAGGCCGCTACCCCGGCTATCTTTGTCGAGACGACCATCAATCCCAAGCAAGTACGGGAAATTGCCCGGGAAACCGGGGTCAAAATCGGCGGAGAACTCTACTCCGACTCCATGGGACCGGCCGGCAGCGCCGGTGAAACCTACATCGGCATGATGCGAGAAAATGTTCTTCTTATCGTACAGGCACTTAAACCATAAGCAACGCAAAATACTTATTATCAGGATAGCCCCTTTTAACTCAAAGGATTCACCATGCGCTTTACCTTGACGGCTTTGGCCTGGCTGCTCATGCTCGGCGGTCTGAGCCTTTATATCCACCAGCGCGATCTGCAAAAGCCGGCGCTGTTGCAGGCGCCGGTACAAAAGGGCCTTACCGCCTGGGAGTTCACCCTGGAACTTACCGCTACTTTCTCTCCGGAAGCCGACCCCTTCGCCTTGCAGGGAGATGATACTGCCGCAGCACCACTGGTAGTGCGAACCGCAACGCAAGAGCTGTACCGGGCCGCCACCCTGGAACCGGGAGTGGTGGTGCAGGTGAACCCGGTGCACGGTTTGCTGGAAGGCCGCAACGAACTCTATGTTCAGGCCCAGCCACCGGTAGACGAAGCCGGCCGGGATCACGCCGTGCGGGTCAGGCTGCTGCAATCCAGCAGGGTTCTGGTGGACCAAACCATCTGGGGGCAAGGCGGAGCCAGTGTGGCCGGCACCATCCCTTTCACTCTGGAAGCGCATGGGGAGGAGCCACATGGGCATTAAGCAGACACCAGCCATCGAGGTACGTAACCTGACGGTCAGTTACGGTGCGAGGCCGGCACTCCTGGATGTGTCGGTAGCCATCGAGCCCGACCAGCTGGTGGGAGTTATCGGCCCCAACGGCTCGGGCAAGTCTACACTGATCAAAGCCATCCTCGGCTTCGTACCGCCGGATGTGGGCGAAGTGCGAATCGCCGGGCAGCTCGTCGACAAAATCAAGGGCCAGGTGGCCTACGTGCCCCAGCGCGGAGCGGTGGACTGGGACTTCCCGATCACCGTGCAGGAAGTTGCGCTTATGGGACGCTATCAGCAGATTCCCTGGTACCGCAGCCCGTCCAAGGCTGACCGCGAGGCAACCATGGAAGCTTTAAGCATGGTCCGCATGGAAGATTTCGCCCAGCGCCAGATCGGTCAGCTTTCCGGTGGTCAGCAGCAGCGGGTGTTTCTGGCCCGCGCCCTGGCGCAAGGAGCGGACATTCTGCTTCTTGACGAACCCTTTGCCGGTGTCGATGCTGCCACCGAACGGGCTATCCTCGACGTGCTGGAACGAGCCAAAAAAGCAGGCAAGACCCTGGTGGTGGTACATCACGACCTCGCCACCGCGGCGGAATATTTTGACAACCTGATTCTCCTCAAACAACGCCTATATGCTTACGGCCCACCCCGGGCAGTACTGCAGGAAGAACTTCTCAGCCAAGTGTACGAAGGGCGACTGCGGGCCTTCGCCGATCTGGCGGAAAGGAAGGAAGCATGATGGATTTTCTGCTGCAGGCGTTCTGGGCGCCGCTGACAGAGACCTATTTCCAGAAAGCCCTCATCGGAGGTTGTATCGTGGCGGTGGTGGCAGGAATGGTCGGTTGCCTGGTGGTACTACGTCGCATGGCCTTTCTCGGCGACGCCCTGTCCCACGCCATGATTGCAGGGGTGGCAGGCGGCTACCTGGTGATGAAGCTGTTGTTCGGCTTCGAAGCCCATGCTCCGGGCATGCTGCTGGGCTCGCTGCTGGCGGCGGTAGTGACCGTGGCACTGATCAGCTTTGTATCGCGCATCTCCCGGGTAAAAGAAGATACCGCCATCGGCATCATGTACACCGGAATCTTTGCCCTGGGGGTTGTGCTGGTATCGATCTTCCGCCACTACATCCATATCGACCTGATGCACTTTATTATGGGCGATATTCTCGGTGTGGCCGATACCGACCTGTGGACCAGCGCCATCGTTGCTCCCTTGGTGATCACTATTTTGATCCTGTTCTTCCGTCACTTTCAACTGACCACTTTCGACCCGGTGATGGCGGCCTCCATTGGTCTGCCGGTATTGCTGCTCGACTACGTACTGACCACTTGCGTCTCGCTGGTGGTGGTCAGTGCCGTCAGCATGGTAGGTGTGATTCTGGTGGTGGGACTGCTCATCACCCCGGCGGCCACCGCCTACCTGCTCAGCGACCGGCTGGACCGGATGATGGCTTTAGCGGCGCTGTTTGGCGTCACCAGTGTGGTTGGCGGGCTCTACCTGTGTGTCTGGCTCGATTCCGCCGGTGGCGGTGCCATCATGCTGTTCTGTACTCTGCAATTTCTGGTAGTGCTCACCGCGGCGCCCCGTTACGGTCTGCTGGCGCGATGGCTGCGATTGCGGAATCTGGTACCCCAGCAGGTAATGGAAGACGTCCTGACCACCATATTGCGCCAGGAGGAGGCTACGCCTCTCTCCGTCATCCGCCAGCATGTGCCGCACAGCACCTCCCTGTCCAGGGCCCTGCAGCAAATGGCCCAGGACAACCTGATCCAGACATCAGAACAAGGCTATGAACTCACCGAATCGGGGCGAAAAGAAGCGGCAAAAATTCTGCGCGCCCATCGATTGTGGGAGACCTACCTGGAATCCATCGGCACGCCGGAGGAAAACCTGCACTCGACGGCGCACCAACTTGAACATGTGCGAGCCGACGGCACCGTGGACTACCTCGACGCCAAACTGGGTCAGCCCAAGCTCGACCCTCATGGCAAACAGATCCCACCAGCGCAGAAAAACAACAGCCAGAACTGACCTGAAAGTTTTTGTGGCCACCGGAGCAAAAAATAGCCCTCCCGCATTTATCGGGGGGGCTATTTTTTTAACTGCCTATGGATACCAAGCCGATGAGACCTGATATACTTGAGCAACATACCTCATCAAGGAGGTGTCTCCATGACCGCGAATGAAAAGAGGACCGGAAAGTTAAAGGCAATATCGATTCTGCCGACCAGAGGAAACAACGTCCCCGATATTCATCGCCCTTTCTCCTGCAGCTGGTATCGAATCGTGTTCAAACCAGTTTCTCGGCTGAACGATTCCCCCTCTGATCCACCGCAGAACCCACAGCAGGAGTAATTTCCATTGGCATTCGAAAAAGCTCCTGGCGCACACTGGGGATTACCGGGATTTTAAAGGAATACGTTCTGATTTATCGTTTGCGTTGTTCCAGATCGATCAGCAACTGACGAAGCTTGGTGCGCTCGGACTCCATCGTTTCAAGATCCGTTTCCAGCGACGCTATCTGTTTTTGAAGCTTCCGGTTCTTCTTGCCATTGACCGTCTGGCATTTTTTCAGTTCCTGAATGACTTTCCGCTGATTTTCAATGGTGTCCAACAAGGTCTGAATAGTCTGCGCCTTTGCCGACCAGGGACTCTCGGGATAGCGATCCTGCAGCATAGCAAAGGCTTCAGGCTCCCCTTCCTTGATCAGGAACTCTTCCATCCCCAATACAAACAGCTGTTGATCGGCAGGAATCATCCACACAGGCGGAGATGCTCCCGTGCAGGAGACGAGGGCTACCAAAAGACAAATGCAGAAAAACGCGCGCATGGTTAATGTAACTCGCGACGGTCGATAAGATAATTGCTGCCGGGAAGTTTTTTCAGGTGCTCTTTCATCTTTGCGCATTCGCGACCGATAGATTCAGCCGTGGGGTTTGCTAAATTATTCGAGCAGACGATTGCGATGGACATGGACAGCAGGGGGAATTCCCTCTCTACCCCATACCGGTCCATTCCTTTAAAGTAGCCAATCTGCCTGTCCTTTTCGTTATAAAGTCCGGGCACAATAGCATCAAAGGCCTTGATCAACTCCTCCGCAATTTGCTCGGCGCGATCTGGCGTACTCAGCAGCACATAATCGTCACCGCCGACATGACCGATCAGATCCTGCGGGGTGCCGAAGTGGGTGCCGATATCTTTGACCATGTCCCCGACCTTCGAGATGACATCGCTTCCGGCCTGGTATCCGTAACGATCGTTATAAGCCTTGAAATAATCAAGATCGACATAAATGTGGGCAAAAGGTTGGCCCCCTGCAATACGGCCTTCCAGTTCGCTCTTGATCGTCAGGTTGCCGGGCAATCGAGTCAAGGGATTGGCGTCGAGATGAAGTTCTTCCAGCACCCTGAGTTTTTTGGACATATCGGCAAAATGCCGGGCCAGATGACCGAATTCGTCGTGGCTTTCAAGATTAAGGGGATAATCATAACTGCCTGCGGCGATGGCTTTGGTGGCCCGTGTGAGCTGACCGACGCTTTGATGGATTTTGAGAATGACTCCGACGGCCACAACGGCAGCAAGGCTGATTCCGGCAAAAGCCAGAGCCAACGTCAGGCGGTACCCCTGCTGAATATCGCCGGCGTAGAGACGAATGGTATCATCCATGACCTCTCCACGGCGCTGACGAAACACCTCGAGAACCTTAAGCAATCTGTCGCGGTGTGGCGACAGATTCTGAACAGAGTGCTGCTCTGCCGCGTCCCAGTTTCCCGCGGTCACCAATGACAGGCTTTCGCGGCTGGCCTGGTCGAACCTGGCATAGACTCTCTGCAACGGAACAATATTATCGTCTTGAGAAATAATGGTCATCTGGCGCCAGGTGCTTGCGACTTCCTGCCGTCGGCTCTCCAACAGCGGCAACATGGAGGCATCCCTTAATACCAGAATCTGTTTTTCCAATCGCTCCTGATCCACAAGGCTTCGGGACAGGTCGCGTGACAATGTGAACATGCGGAACTCTACGGAAACCAATTGTTCCGAGTGGTCCATCAAGCCGCTAAGTGACATCAAGGCATAGATGATGGCCGTCAGGCAAAAACTGACGACCAGCAGATACCCAAGGGCGATTTTTTGCGCCACGGTTAATCGAATCAGTTGTCTGGTCAATAATTTGGCTGGCATCAATTTAAGTTTGGTTATGGTTCCGGATACTGGGGACATGCGTCCTTAGACACTCCCTTGAGCAAGCTTGCTATAATTTGCACTATTCATTTTCCCCCCAACCAAGGCGGCAAGAAAACCTGGGATGTCAAAAATACATGCCAGTAGTGCACTCACCTCTATATTCATGCAAGATTTGTGCGGATTGTATCAAAACAAAGTGACCACAAGGATTCCTTATCTCCAGGAGCCACCTATATTCCTAGAACTTTCTAAACATTTGTTTATTGATTTTATGTCCTGGGTTTTTGAATAATCTACGGCAGAAATTGCGGGGATAATCTCGCCATTGAAATGGAGATTGTTTTGGAAAAAATATATGAATTTGTCGGCTATGGTGCGATTGTCACTTTTTATGACCACGGCACCCATGTCGTCGAGGTTTCGATGTATCTTGACGAAAGGCGCACTCTCGAACCAGACTCCGTTATCTTGAGTCATGAAGAAGCCGAACGGAAAATTGCGACTCTACGTGAGCGTGATGCATGAGATTATCGGCAATCATTGCCATCCTGCAAAATAAAACTCGATGGCTATTGGCACCGAACTAAACCACAATATGCCTTGAAGAATTTCTATGTGCCAACAGGTGAGATAAAGAGAGGCGATTGAATCAAGGACCTGTAAGGACTGCCAGGTGTTCCTTGACTCCCCGGAAGGAAGTCCGGTGAATCGGACAGGGACCGAGATCAGCAATGGCTCGGCGATGGGAAGCGCTTCCGTAGCCCTTGTGATCGGAAAACCCGTACCCCGGATAGCGACGATCGTAATGAACCATCAATCGATCGCGCACAACCTTGGCAATCACAGATGCAGCCGCAATAGATAGAGAGCGACTGTCGCCTTTCTTCAGGGTTCGCTGCGGTGTCGCATGGGGTAACGGCGTAATGCCGTCAATGAGAAGATAGTCAGGGGGCAGCGACAGGCGGTTGACGGCGCGCTGCATGGCCTGAAGAGTTGCTTGTAGAATGTTGAGTTGATCGACTTCCGCCGGACTGGCATGGCCAATCCCCACAGCCAGGGCCTGCTGGCGAATCAGAGGGAAGAGTCTCTCCCGGGCTGCATGGGAGAGCTTTTTCGAATCTGTTAGACCGGGAAGCTCAAAGTGCTCCGGCAACACCACTGCGGCAGCCAACACCGGTCCGGCCAGGGGGCCCCGTCCCGCCTCATCGATGCCGGCAACGACCTTATACCCCTGCCGCTGCAGACGCCTTTCAAACTGCAGAGGATCCTCCTCTGCCGCAGGAAAAAGCTCGAGAGTCACCAGAACCTCTCCTTTCAAGGTACCGATTCATAAAAAACAGCCCACAAAATCTCCCCGACAGATCAACCGCAATTCGTCGGTCTTTAATCAAGAAAAAATGGCAGGGCATGTCGATCCGTTGGTAAACAGAAAAGGCCCCGGCAACCAGCCGGGGCCTTGACAAAACCAGAGATCGGGTTTTATGCAGTACGCTTCTCGCGAATACGGGCAGCTTTACCCTGCAGCTTGCGCAGGTAGTAGAGCTTGGCCCGACGTACGCGGCCGACCATCATTACCTCGATCTTCTCGACTACTGGCGAGTGGAGAGGGAAAACACGCTCAACACCCATGCCGCCGGAAACCTTACGGACGGTAAAAGTAGAACCCAGACCGCGGTTCATACGCTTGATACAAACCCCCTGAAAGACCTGGATACGCTGCTTGTCGCCTTCGACGATCTTAACGTGCACGCGCAGGGTATCACCAGCCTTGAAGGCCGGAATATCTTTCTTCATCTGTTCCATTTCCAAACGATCAATAACGTTCATATCTTCCTCCTCAGCAATGAGCTGTTGTGTTCAGGTTTCTCCGTTTAGCGTTCCGGCGCACCCAGCAATCGATCGAGCATAATCGCAGCTGCCGAGCGAACCGGCAAATGATTATAATTGTCACCGGCCCCGACAATCGGTTCCAGTACCGTCCAACCCTGTTCAAACAGTTCCGGCGCCAGCCCCCAGCCGGTACCTAGTACAAGCAGAAGCGACCGCTCGGTTAACATCTCCCTGCAACGGCCAAACGAAATACCGCCCTGACTCGCTGCACCGGTAAGCACCGGCCACGGCTCACTTCCGCAGACCTGATGCCAGTCGGCCATGGCCTCTTCCAAACTGGCGGCTACGGCCACCAGCTTAAGAGCTTCGGCCCGCTTTGGGTTGTAACTGGATCCATGCCCCTGCCGCCAATGTTGCAGAATGCGATCCACCAACTGCTGTTGCTCTGCCAGGGGAGTCACCAGATAGACCCTGTCGACCCCGTAGGTTCGCGCAGTACGAGCCAGGTCATGAATATCCAGGTTCGTAACCGCCGTGGTGACCACATCCCCTCGCCGGTTGACGATGGGGTGATGCACTAACGCTATGGCAACAGCCGGCTGCTTCATTTTACCCCGCCGTTCAACTCCTGGCGGAGTTCCTCAAGCCAGCGCAGGTCCTGCTCACTCAGCACGGCCTTTTCAAGCAAATCGGGGCGTCTCTGCAGCGTCCGCCTAAGCTGTTCACGGCGTCGCCAGCGTTCAATTGCCGCATGATTACCGGACAGCAAAACATCGGGCACGGCCATGTCACGAAATGTAGCCGGACGGGTATAGTGAGGGTGCTCCAACAAACCGTCGGCATGGGAATCCGATACCGCACTTCCACTGCTGCCAAGTACACCGGGAACAAGTCTTGCGACCGCATCGATCATGACCATAGCCGCCAGTTCGCCACCGGTCAGCACAAAATCCCCAATGGAAAATTCGTCGTCGACCAGGGAGCGAATCCGTTCATCAAAACCTTCATAACGACCGCAGACAAACACCAGTCGCTCTTCCGCGGCCAATTGCTGGGCATGATGTTGCCGAAAAGGCATCCCTTGAGGGGTCATCAGCAACACCCTGGGCCGCGGTCCTCTGCTACGGAGATCATCCAATGCTTTAGCGACAGGCTCCGGCTTGAGCACCATACCGTCACCACCGCCATAGGGAGTGTCGTCGGTAATCTTGTGCCGTCCCTCGGCCCAATCCCGCAGGTTGTGCGCGGAGATATCGATCAACCCCTTGTCCACCGCCTTGCCGAGGATACTATCGGCAAAAGGGGACTCGCACAGGGCCGGAAACAGGGTCAGTAATTCAAAGATCATCGGGTTTGGACACCAAGCCTTCAGGCAGATCAAAAAGAATCTGCCCGGCGGCCAAATCAATCTCGGTGATAAATTGCGGAACCGCGGGAATCAATACCTCGCCGTAACGCCCATTGATCACATAGATATCGTGAGCAGCGGTAGTAAAAAGTTTGATGACGGTACCTAGATCGCCATCCTGCTTATCGACAGCCCGCAATCCACGTAATTGATGCCAGTAATACTCTCCGGCCGGGAGCTCCGGCAATCGGTTCGCGTCCACCAGAACCGCGGCTCCTATAAACTCTTGAACCGCCTCGACGCTATCAAACCCGGCCAACTTGACCACCAGGTTTCCCCGAACCGAATTTCGGCGGAGGATCCGGCAAGGCAGGGGCGCTGCACCGGCCGACTGGATAAAAAACTCATCATGCTCCAGCAGTACCGAAAAGTCAGGGTCTTCACTGCGCAGTTTAAGTTCACCGCGCAGACCGTGGCTACCCGCTACTACTCCAACTCGAAGCAATTCTGTTGAAGAATTCGTCATTACTCCAAAATCTGCAGACTGGCCCGCTTCTCTTCCCGCGTAGCCTTGGCATTCAACAGGGTACGCATGGCTTTTGCCGTGCGTCCCTGTTTGCCAATAATGCGTCCCATATCCTCAGGCGCAGCAGCCAACTGAAGAAGGATACTGCCATCTCCGCCCTCTTCTTCCGTGACGGTTACCGCATCCGGGTTTTCGACAAGAGATCTGGCGATGAATTCGATGAGCTCTTTCATGGGTCAGTCCTTGCTTAAGGACAGCCTTCCCACTTCGGCCCCGACTTGCCTGCAGGTTGATTAAGCCTGCTTGAACTTGGCCCAGAGGCCCTTGTCGCGCAGCAACCGCCGCACGGTGTCGGTAGGCTGAGCACCTTTCTTCAGCCATTCCATCACCCGATCTTCGTCAATATTGACCATTACCGGGTTCTGACGTGGGTCATACTGTCCGAGGTTTTCAATAAAACGGCCGTCACGCGGGAAACGCTCGTCGGCTACCACCACCTGATAAAAAGGCTTCTTTTTGGCGCCGCCACGGGCTAGTCTGATTTTTGTTGCCATGTGCTATTCCTCCTGGATGTGTCGAACGGTTTCCCGTTGTGATTGCTGGATATCTGTATTAATTAAGAAAGGTACCTGCCTGGCGAATGCCTGATCTCAAAAAGGCAGGCCGCCTCCGCGCCCCATGAGGTTTTTCATGCCTTTGGGGCCCATTTTTTGCAACTTTTTCATCATTTTCTGCGCTTCACCGAAGCGCTTCATCAACTGATTAACGTCCTGTACCGTCGTGCCGCTCCCCTTGGCGATACGCAACCGCCGCGATCCGTTGAGAATCTTCTGGTCGCGCCGCTCACGGGGAGTCATGGAATTAATTATTGCCTCGATCTTCTTCATTTCTTTATCCGGAAGCTGCATGTTGCCCATCTGCTTCATGGCTTTGCCAGCCCCTGGAATCAACTTGAGAATCGATTCGAGGTTACCCATCTTTTTGATGGTCTGCATCTGGTCGCGGAAGGTTTCCAAAGTGAAGCCATCCTGACGCAGTTGCTGTTCCATGCGCTGAGCGTCTTCCTGATCCATGGCCGCTTCGGCCTTTTCGATCAGGGACAGCACATCCCCCATGCCCAGAATGCGCTGGGCCATACGGTCCGGATGGAAAACCTCGAGAGCATCGAGTTTTTCCCCCATACCGACCAGTTTGATCGGCTTGCCGGTGACCGCGCGTATCGACAAGGCGGCGCCACCGCGGGCATCACCGTCCAGCTTGGTCAAGATCACGCCGCTGATTTCCAACTGCGCATTGAAGTTCTCGGCCACATTGACCGCGTCCTGGCCGGTCATGGCGTCAGCAACCAGCAAGATTTCGCGGGGCTGCAAGGAGGCCTTGATCCGCACCAGTTCGGCCATCAACTGTTCGTCGATGTGCAGGCGCCCGGCGGTGTCGAGAATCAGAGTATCGTAACCGTTGAGCTCGGCATAACGTCGCGCTTCTTCACAAAGAAGCACCGGGTCGCGGTCGGGTTGGCTATCAAAAACCGCAATATTAAGCTGCTTGCCCAACGTTTTGAGCTGATCAATCGCTGCCGGTCGGTAAATATCGGCCGGTACCAACAGCGGGTTGCGCTTTTGACGTCGCAACTGCAGGGCCAGCTTGGCGCAGGAAGTGGTCTTGCCGGCACCCTGCAGGCCGCACAACATGATCGCCACCGGAGGACGGGCTGCCAGGTCGAGGGTGTTTTCCTCACCTTCTCCCATCAGTCGGCCGAGCTCGTCCCTTACAACCTTGATGACCTGCTGTGCCGGGTTGAGGCTTTTAAGAACCTCCTGGCCGACGGCCCGTTCCCGTACCGTAGCGACAAACTCTTTAACCACTCGAAAATTAACATCAGCCTCAAGCAACGCCAGGCGCACCTCGCGCATAGTCTGCTTGATATTGTCCTCGGAAAGGACCCCGTGCCCACGCAGTTTTTTGAATACCGAATCGAGTTTTTCAGACAGATTGTCGAACATGATACCCCGAACAAGACGCACCGGTTGCGCTAAATTGCGCAAATGCGAACTATATTTAACCCCCCCGGCTTTGTCAAGGGAAAAACCCTTCCAGGCCCCGGCGTTACCAGCTGAAATGGAAGGAGCTCAAATAACCTGGCAAAAAGCTGTGGGGGCAACCTTTTCCAACACTCATCATGATAATTGACACAAGCTGGAACTGCCCTATAGACTGTGTCCGACCAAACCAAAGAACGAACAACAGGAACCACCGTAAAATGACTAACTCTAATCGCAGCCGCAACATCGATGGCGTCGGTGCCGTAATCGGCAAATTATTTCAACAACGGGGCATGGAAGACAAGATGCGCCGTTACCGTGCCTGGCAGCTCTGGGACAAAGTGGTCGGCCCGCAGATCGCCGCTCGCGCCCGTCCTTCCAGAATGCGCGACAACACCCTGGAAGTCTGGGTCGATCACGCTGTCTGGATGCAGCAACTCCAATTGATGAAACCGAAAATCCTCGCCCGGCTTAATGCCGCCCTTGGCGAGGATTTGATTCAGGATATCTATCTGCGCCGAGGCCGTCCCCGTACGGACAATGCCCCTGCTCCTGTCAAAGCTCCTGTTTTACAATGGCAAGAGACCAAACTTTCCGCCAATGAAGAGGAACAGATTTCCCGGACGGTAGCGTCCCTGAGCGACCAGGGACTGCGTCAGGGACTGCAACGCCTGCTTCGCCGCCAGGCCCAGGTGAACAAAGCCCGTAAGGAATCGCAAAAAAGTCCTTCCGATGGCGGCACGCTGAACAAGGCCTAGAAGATACTCCCTTTAGTTCACCCCTCCCCGTAACAGCTCAACACCTCGGCGCTATAATGCTCGCCATCATAGACATACAGGGGCGCCTCTATCGTCAGACCGAGCCCGCCGCCCCGGCGGCTTTCAACCAATACCATGCGAGCGGGTTGCCCGGCCCGCGAATGAATGCAGCGCAATCGTTTCGGCTCAAGGCCGGCCTGTCGAAGCAGATCCAGCAATTCGGCCAACCGCTCGGCCAAATAGACAAAATAGCAACGCCCGCCGGTACCGAGAAGATAAGCAGCAGCCGCAACAAAATCTTTTAGATCGCCGGCTACTTCATGGCGCGCCTGAGCCCGCTCCGACTGGGGAGACACACGGCCGCTTTCCGGCTTGCGAAAAGGGGGATTAGCAACTACCACCTGGGCGCTTTCGGCATCCAAAAGGCTGCGAATCTGCCGCAAGTCACCATCCCGAATCGTGATGATTTTTTCCAGACCATTGAGCTGCACGCTGCGCCGGGACCGGTCGACCATGCCCGGTTGCCGCTCGATACCGACAACGCGCGTTGCTCCGTACTGCCTTGCCAAAAGAAGCGGAATAACACCACTGCCGCTGCCGAGATCGACTACCGTGTCTTCGGCGGCAATCCGGGCAAAAGAACAAAGCAGGACAGGGTCGAGGGAGAAACGATAACCGTCCTGGCGTTGAATAATTTTCAGCCCGCCCAGTCGCAGGTCGTCGAGGGTTTCCCCCTCCAGTAACTCTAAGTGTTCGTCACCAGCCAGAACCGTCATACCTCGCCTTTTATCCACCGCCGTATGAATGCAGTCCGGACAACAGCAGATTGACTCCCAGATAGCAAAAGAGGGTGACGGCGAAACCGACAATCGACATGATGGCTGCAATCTGACCGCTCCAGCCACGGGTCAGGCGGGCATGCAGAAAGGCAGCATAGACGAACCATACGATCAGGCTCCAGGTTTCCTTGGGATCCCAGCTCCAGTAAGTGCCCCAGGCATAGTTGGCCCAGGCGGCGCCGGTAACAATCCCCAGGGTCAGGAAAGGGAAGCCGATCATGATGGCCTTGTAATTGAGGTCGTCGAGCAGTTCCAGGCTCGGCAGCAGTTCGCCGCTGCCCCCTTTTTTCGACGGATTCATAGCGGACTTAACCAGATACATGATCGACACCGCGCACCCGATTGCGAACGCCGCGTAGCCAAGAAAGCAGGTCACCACATGATATGTCAGCCAATTGCTCTGCAGGGCCGGCACCAGCGGTTCGATGGCGTCGTTGCCACCCAGTTGGGCCCAGCACATGGCGAGCAGGGCAAAAGGCACCACAAAGGCGCCAACCGCCCGCTGGCGCAATCGAATATCGATGAGCAGGTAGATGAAAATGATGGACCAGGCGAAGAAGACTATCGACTCGTAGAGATTGCTGAGCGGCGCATGTCCGATCGAGCCGGGCAGCCGGTAGGATTCGATCCAGCGCAGGCCGATAGCCGCACTGTGGACGAGGAACCCGCCCCACACGGTGGCAATGGCAAGAGTACCAAGGCGCCGATGGCGTAACGCCACGACCAGGGCCAGCAACACCATGGCAACAAAATAGATCGCCGTAGCGAAGTTGAAGAGTTGCGCACTGTTCATGAGCGATCCTCCCCTGAGGCAGAAATTCCGGCACCCAGTTCTTCGGCCAGTTCCTCCTGCAAGCGTTCGAACTGACAGGCGAAAGCTTGCCTGTTGCGATGACTGCTGCCGGCGAGCTGAACTTCACAACCGTCCGACGTCGAACGTATGGTCAGCCACAATCGTTGATGGGCAAGGCCGAAGGCTCCCAGGGAACCGAGCACCAGCAGCAGACAGCCGAGCCAGACCACCGGTACGCCGGGATCCTTTTTTACCTGCAAGCCGGTGTAGTAGCGCTCGTCGAGCCCCAGCAGCCGCAGCCGATAAGGCGAAGCATGATGCATTTCGGCGGGCAATTCCTTCATGGCGGCAACCTGAGGCATGCTATGGCCGTCCGAAGTCCGCACCTCGACCAAAGCCGCACCGCCAAGATCACGAAATGCAGGGGTATAATCGACTACCTGCAGAGCACCGCCGTCCGGCAGCGTCAACAGCTGTCCCGGTCGCCCCTCCACCTGGATCTCTTTGCCATCCGGCAGTTCGACCCCCAGACGAAACAGGGGCATCTCCGCCATACCGTAACTCGACTGATAAAAGGTCAGTCCCTGATACTGCAGCGGCCGGTTGACCACCACCGGCACCTGAACATAGCCGGGAACTTCCTGGCCATCCTCCAAAACCGTCAACAAACTGCGGTACTCCTTCGGCCGTGCGCTGCCCTCGTAGTAACTGACCGAAAAATCGTCGCAACGCAGGCCAAAACCGAGGTCGACAGGGTCTTGGCCATCTCTGGCGGGCAATTGGGTTACGGTATCCCCTTCCACCACTGCCACAAAGGAATCGAATCCGTACCAGGAACCGATTTGGGCACCGAGAATGATCAGCAGAATCGCCAGATGGGTCACATAGGCGCCAAAGCGGGCATATCGGCGTCTTTCGGCAAACAGGCTAATCCCGCCTTCGGTCTCAAGCACCTGGCTCGGCCGGGCGAAACGACGCTGCAACAAGTCCGGCAGGCGAGTTGCGGCATCGGCAGCAGAACAGCTCAACGGCAACACCTTCTTGTTCGCAAGAGAGCGCAGCAGTGCCTCATCAGCCACCAATGGCGGCCGACTGACGCTACGCCACACCGCCGGCAGACGGCGCAGTGAACAAGCTACCAGATTGAGGACAAAGATGCCCAACAGCCCGATGAACCACGTTGAGTGATACATGTCATTCAGCTGCAGAGCCTGAATGATCTGGGCCTTATCGCCATAGTGTTGATGATATTGAGGAAGGGGAAGGTTTTGCGGGATGACCGTGCCGAAAATGGAGGTCGCAGCCAGCAGCAGTAGAGTACCGACGGTCAACTTGAGGGAACAGAGAAAGTCCCAAAGGGGGCGCAAAGGATGAAATTTACCGGGCATGGCCTCTCCAAAAGAAACGGCCGTGCGGATTGATTGCGCATTCCACACGGCCGTTGTGACCTCATGCTTTACAGACCGTCGGCTGCAAGACGTTCCTGCAAAGCGTCGGACTTGACGGCTACCTTCTCCGCCATATCGGCCTTGAAGTCGGCCAATTTGGCGGCCATCTGGTCATCAGTAGCGCCCAGCAACTGGGCGGCGAAAATGCCGGCGTTGCGGGCTCCGGCCTTGCCGATGGCCATGGTCGCTACCGGGATGCCGCCAGGCATCTGCACCGTAGCCAGCAGGGCGTCGAGCCCTTTAAGAGCCGAAGAATCGATGGGCACACCGATCACCGGCAGGGTCGTCTCTGCAGAAACCACCCCGGCCAGGTGAGCGGCAGCGCCGGCGCCGATGATCAGGGCGCGGATGCCTCGCTCACGGGCCTGGCGGGCGTAGCCGGCAGTGCGCGCCGGCGAACGGTGGGCGCTGGAAACCTGCATCTCGTAAGGAATGCCGAAACTTTTCAGGGCCCGGGCGGCCTCTGCCATAATTTCGTAGTCGCTGTCGCTACCCATCAGGATACCGACCAGTGGCTTGTCACTCATAAGTAAAATCTCCTGCTAGTTGTCTTTGTTGATCTATCTTATATGACCTATATGTCCCACAGGACACTAAAAAAAGCAAAACTTATCGATTCAACGCCTTGCGGCCGATGTCGGTACGGTAATGAACCTTGGGCCAACTGATGGCCTTGACGCCCTGGTAGGCTTTGTCGATAGCCTCGGCGACGGTGGTACCGAGACCGGTAACACCCAACACCCGACCGCCGGAGGTCACTACCTGACCATCCTTTTCGCTGGTACCGGCGTGGAAAACGGTAAGGTCATCGATAGCCGCGGCGGACTTGAGACCTTCGATAACCTGGCCCTTCTCGTAGGAACCGGGATAGCCGCCGGCCGCCATGACCACGCAGACCGCCGCCTTGTCGTGCCATTCCAGCTCGATTCCGGACAGATCGCCTTTAGCGCAGGCCATCAGTACCGGCACAATGTCCGACTTGAGACGGGCCAGCAGGGGCTGGGTCTCGGGATCGCCAAAGCGGGCATTAAATTCCAAAACCTTGAGCTCACCATCCTTGATCATCAAGCCGGCATAAATAATACTGCTGTAAGAGCAGCCTTCGGCGGCCATGCCGGCAATGGTCGGTTTAAGCACTTTTTCGATAATCTGCTGATGAATCTCATCGGTGACTACCGGCGCCGGGGAGTAGGCTCCCATTCCGCCAGTGTTGGGGCCGGTATCCCCATCGAGAGCCGGCTTATGGTCCTGCGAAGAAGCCAACGACACGATGTTCTCACCGTCGGTAAAAGCCAGGAACGAAGCTTCTTCCCCTTCCAGAAATTCTTCGATAACCACCCGACTGCCTGCGGCGCCAAAGGCTCCTTCACAAAGAATATCCTCTACTGCGGCAATGGCCTCCTCCTCGGTCTGGGCCACGATGACACCCTTACCGGCGGCCAGGCCGTCGGCCTTAACCACAATGGGAGCACCCTGCTCACGGACAAAGGCCTTGGCCTCCTCGGCATCGGTGAAGGTACCGTAAGCAGCGGTCGGCACCCCGTATTTGGCCATCAGGTCTTTGGAAAAACTCTTGCTTCCCTCGATCTGGGCCGCTTTTTTATCGGCTCCGAAAACGGTCAGGCCGGCGTCGCGAAATCGATCGACAAGCCCCAGGGTCAGGGGCAGCTCCGGTCCGACCACGGTCAGCCCGACCTGCTGTTGCTGAGCGAAGGCCAGCAGGCCGTCGATATCATCCACCTTGAGGTCGACGCATTGGGCCAGCTCGGCAATCCCTGCATTGCCCGGTGCGCAAAAGATTTTTTCAACCAGGGGGGACTGGGAAATTTTCCAGACCAGGGCGTGCTCACGCCCTCCGCCGCCAATTACCAGAACCTTCATATCAATTATCCTTTCTAGCCGCCTCATTGAACCGGCAACCTGTACTGTATAAAATCTGAACCAAACCTTAATACAAAGGGATGGGTAAGCAAAATTTTCGTCCTACAAGGCCTGGTGTTTTTTCAGGGGCGAAGACATACATCAGTATGTCGAGATCCTGAAAAAACACCGTAACGCCGTAGGGCGGACTTTTTGCGACGCCATCGACGCCATTAGTGCTTGAAATGCCGCATGCCGGTAAAGACCATGGCAATTCCGGCTTCGTCGGCCGCGGCGATTACTTCTTCGTCACGAATCGAACCGCCCGGCTGAATCACGGCAGTAATACCTGCAGCAGCAGCATTGTCGATGCCATCGCGGAAGGGGAAGAAGGCATCGGAAGCCATAGCTGAGCCTTCGACTTCCAGACCTGCGTGCTCCGCCTTAATGGCGGCGATACGTGCCGAGTTGACCCGGCTCATCTGACCGGCGCCGACGCCGATAGTCATGCCATCCTTGCCGTAGATGATAGCATTCGACTTGACGAACTTGGCTACCCGCCAGGAAAAGAGCAGGTCCTGCATCTCTTTGTCCGTCGGCTTGCGCTTGGTCACCACCTTAAGTTCATTGGTCAGCAACAAATCGGCATCCTGCACCAGGAGGCCGCCGTTGACCCGTTTGAAATCAAGGCGATCCGCAGGAGTTTCGGGCCAGAAGCCGCACTCGAGAAGGCGGACGTTCTTTTTAGCAGCAACCGCAGCAGCCGCTTCTTTGGTCACGGCCGGAGCGATGATTACTTCAACGAACTGGCGGTCGATAATCGCCTGAGCGGTTGTCGCGTCGAGGCCACGGTTAAAGGCCACGATACCGCCAAAAGCCGATTCGGGATCCGTAGAAAAGGCCCGCTCATAGGCTTCGAGCAAGCTCTCACCGATCGCCACACCACAGGGATTGGCATGCTTGACGATAACACAGGCCGGACCCTCATCGAATTGCTTGACGCATTCCAGCGCGGCATCGGTATCGGCAATATTGTTGAAAGACAACGCTTTACCCTGCAACTGGCGGGCGGTGGAGATAGAAGACTCCTGAGCTCCGGCCTCAACGAAGAAGGCCGCCTGTTGATGGGGGTTCTCGCCGTAGCGCAT